>JADEYI010000052.1_pt1 | contig 225307 bp, 262 predicted proteins | sample 8542331 | NCBI WGS metagenome assembly JADEYI01 (sample SAMN16510988, study PRJNA670497) | mine drainage metagenome | isolation source: biofilm near Copperflume 1 | place: Germany: Marsberg coppermine Kilianstollen | collected 2018-02
TCCTGCCAGAAGCAAGGTGCGTCTGCAGACAAGCTGCAATAAAGGCTGCCAAAATTTCACTTCTTGATGCACTCGCCGGATCCAAGCAAGACCCAAACAACCGTGGGTACGGTGCTCAGTATTTAAACCGCCCCCCGCCAGCCGGGGCCAAGAGGCCATTTTCGGGGCAGTCAAATTGTGCTGTGCTACTCCTGCCCCTGTACAGCCCATGCCCATGCCAAAAGGCTCAGTATCCTGTTCATGCCGAGATAGCACTGCCATTGACGTCAGCACTCTGCAAACATCCCCTTGCAATGCCCCCTCCAGTATGCAGAGAAGTTGCAATACGACACAGTGCACAGCAGCTGCGGCCGCCGCCGCCGGTACATTGTGCAGCTTGCCTGAATACTCATGACAGCTTTGTGCTGTTGATTCCTTGCTTTCAAGCTCTAGGCTTCAAAGAACAATTTTCGTGAATGCCCACCAGTTTTGAGCAGCATTGCAAATAATTTGATTAGTCATCAGAAAAGCATATACCTAGAACCCTGCAGCAACAGCTGCATCAACCCCAGAAAACCTTAGCACAATTCCTGGGCTAGATCAACGAACAGACACTCTTTTTCATAGTCTCTAATTCGATTGAAGGCAGATTGGGAGGTGAAGGGGACTTAGCCGAGGTCTGTTGACCATGAACTTTTCAGGTAGACTGGAGGAGTAACTTTGCCAGCCTTTTTCACCAGATTGGCTGGAAATAATGTCCACAATGTCAGACTTCCATCCACACAATTGTGAGATATATCTTAAAAATTCATATTGAGATTGACAGTCCAGGCTTTGAAGGTTTACCCACGGAGAGCACCGTGCTGATCTGCTGGGATGCCGAAGCAGATTGTGGTGGGGGTATTCTTGTTTGTCATTGCTCAACTCGGCTATGCGCGGGCAGATGCCGACCTTCGTCCGAGTGTATTCTCGACCTCAATCACTCCGGATCCCACCTACCAACCTTTAGTGTGAGGGGCGCCCCTCCACTGTACTATAGAACTAGATGTGATCTTGTTCCTTCTATGTGGCTTCTTTGGTATCGCTCCGCCCTAGAAATAATTTGACTATGCTTCAAGACACTCTTTTATCGTCCTTACATTGGGTGCCTTTTTGCGCACACTACTGGACTCACCCCCTATGATCCGTGCAGAAAGAGCCCCCTGCCACAGAACTCAGCCAAGGTTGAGGGGTCCTTACAAGCGTGGGACTGGTAAGAAATTTTGCTCTTTGTATCCATAAGTCACATGGAATTAACTTGTTTAAACACCTCAGCCTTGATTTGCTTGGTTCATTTCTCGCCATCCACAAGCATTCACCTCAAATTACTCGCAGGCGAAATGTGAGCGGGGTCAACTATTTGTCAGTTACTAGGAACCAGCACATCCCAGTCTACTGGTGCGTCACCTTCCTGCCATTGCACACTTGCTCACAGTCAATGTGCAATCTGTCTTCCCAACCCTTGCACTTCGAGTGCTGCACCCACTTGCTTTCAACCTTTGGTTCACTTCTGCTTCTCTACTCTCTGGTCTATTTTGGCAGCGCCTTGTTGTTGTTGTTCTTCACTCCGCCTGATCACTTGCTGTCTCAAGATTTATGTTTTTGCATTGGAATTTTGCAGCGGCTCTTGTTGGGCCATGGCCGCCACGTCAGCGCTGGCTGACAGATGGAACATAAAAAGGAGAGCGGCTTGGCCGAGCACATACCTGTCTGCCCAGAATGTGATAGACTGCGGATATGCTGGCTCCTGCAAAGACGGAGGTGCGCACAGTCTGGCAGCTTACGCCTTCACAAAACCATAACTGTCAAAATAAATATAATAATGACAGAGGCCTTTGGCCTTTCCTGCCAGAGGCAAGGTACGTCCTGCAGACAAGCTGCCGATAACCCTACCCCTTGATTGATGGGCCAGATGCAAGCAAGACCCAATCAACCGAGAGCACGGTGCCAGCTGGGGCCAGGAAATAGCAGTTCATGGAATCGAGCACTGTGGCATTTTCCCTCTATGCATGCACAATGCAACAATTTGGAAAGTGGCACGGAAGATGAGACTTTGGCCAGTCACATGCTATCCATGAGACCTAGTGCGCTGGTTTGTCGGAATCTCTGGGGGAAATATGCTCCTAGCATACAGTATTCAGGAAAACATGCTCAAGGCCTTACATGCCGGTCTTTAGCCGCAGCAAATGAACGCAATTGTCTAGCTCTGAGCCTTGCTGAGCAGGGGGATTTGCCATCGTGCATAATATTATATTCTGCCAGTTTCCAGCCACCAGTGCTGGAAGTGATTTGGTGACTGTGCAGGTTGGGACGCCAAAGTGTACGAGTATGCGGCCAGCCAGGGAATCCCCTCAGAGAGTTGTAGCACCTACGTGGCAGTGGACAGGCCAGCATGCACAGACATGTGCGACCACCTTTTGCCTCTACCCTTGATCATACCCCTTGATTAATACCTTCCCTACCACTGAACACTCTCTTCGCTCTCATCGGGCACATTCAAGCAACGTCAGTTGTCTCCTGAGCTTTTGTCCAAACTGTTGTCTGCTTGACGCCAGGAGCAATTGTTCCTGCTGCCGACATTCCTCAACCTCAGCCGTGAGATCTAATTCCCTGAAGGGCACTAATCCCTGCAGCGAGCTTTGCAGTAGGAGGCAGCACATTTGGTGAACGCACAAATTGCAAGCAGTAACAGTCCTGCCCCTGTACTAAATGTGCTGCACTTCAATGACTAAGGATGTGCCAATGCAGGCAGCAGTGCTTCACATGCGATCCGGCGCCCCCGTACAACGGCACCTGCATCCCCGTAACGGACTACGAGCGGCTTACGGTCTCAGAGCACGGGCGCGTTTCGGGCCGGGACGAAATGATGGCGGAGATTAAAGCGCGCGGCCCAATCAGCTGCCCAATCAACGCCACTGCAGCCCTGGACAAGTGCGCTGATACATTTAATCCCCTCAATGTGGCGTTGGTACTAACCATTAGTCACGTGAGTTGGCCGCGCATGCATGCGATTGTCTTCTGACGAAAGGGAGGAAATGGTGACAGAGCCAGGCGGGTGTTTCCTGGCTTATTAGTCCGTCAAGGGGCTGATCCGGATCATGGATCCATGACAAAAGCTGCTGCAATGCTAGGATGGACGCATTTATCTTGCTTTAGTTCCGCAAGCATGGTGTGGGGTCTGCTGTTTCTTTCTTGCCGCATTCAAAAACCACACCCTGCTGGGCTAAAGATACTGCTGAGTACTCAAGGGATGATGCAGTGAAGGTTGGTGTATGCATGCTGCAGGTACAAGCGGGGCATATTTTCACAGTACAATGAGGACCAGGGCTTCAACCACATGGTCAGCGTGGTGGGCTGGGGATTAGACAACGCCACAGATACCGAGTACTGGTGAGCAGTGCTCAGCCGTTCCCAGCTTCTCAGCTTCTGATGCACACAGCAAATGATTGTCACAAAAACATGCCAAACGGCCTGCCCCTTGTCTCGATACTGACCTGTCAGAGGCAGGCCATTGACCGCTATTGCCGTTTCATACTGCTTCCTTTGCAGCAGAGCACCTGCCTAAAATGTACCTGTGCGCGCTTTGCGTGCATACTATTCGTGATCCTGGTAAGGGTGCAGGGACTACTGAATCACTTAAATTTCCTCAACACACGACTATATATAGAAGGTGTCCTAGAAGAAGAAAATGGTGCAACACTATTGCACTCTCACAGGACAAACGCACAGCACCGTCACACTACAACTTCAACATGCACAATCAATGCTTACCTTTTTCACAATGAAGTTTCTCTGGCGCTGGTTACATTGTCGCCTGCCTGTCACATGCAGGATTGTGCGCAACTCGTGGGGCGAGTTCTGGGGCGAGCGTGGGTTCTTCCGGGTGGTCACGAGCGAGTACCGTAACGGAACCGGCAACATTTACAACATGGGCATTGAGAGGGACTGCGGCTGGGGGGTCCCCGAGGGATTTCATAAAGCAAGTGCCCTAGGGTTCGGACCTCCCTCTGCCGAAACCCTCAGCAGCACCGGCAGCGCCCACCTGGAAGCTGCCAGCGCCAAGATTGGCTGAGTGCTTGAACTCAAATTTGAACTTTCGGAGAGAGAGGATTTCGGTGGGTGTACACCCCATGTCTTATTTAGCGCTGTAAGTGCAAGCCTAGAATGGGGTATACATCCTGAGAATCTAATTCTTAGAGGTATCTACATCTTAAGAGGCCAGATGTAGATTCCCCTGTGGTTTTAGGGGGTGCGGAGCGCAAGCCTGAAATTGATTGGAAGGAGGCAGCTGAAGGGAAGAAATATCCCAAGCAGTGAATGAATCTTGTGAGCAGGCAGCCAAAGTTGAGTGCCATTAGAACCTTAGGATATGCTGCGATTAAGTCTATGCCATTCGTCCTCACGCACCGCTGAAAGCAGCCAAGCTGTCGGCTTTCGCTACAATCTTGTGTAGCCTCAGATGTGGTTCACTTCAAAACCAGGAAGGTACTGCATGCCAGGAAGACATGTGCGCATGTATAGAAGAATAAGCTCAGAAACACTGCCTCAGTAGAGTAGCATGTAATTTTGTCTTTACAATTGCATTCGAGTTACTTTTGGTGCCATTCATCCCATCACTGTGGGCAGTGCTTCAATTGACTTGGCTTGTGTTTCCCCGTGTGATGCAGCAGACGAGATCCAACATTCAAATGCAGTGCATTCTAGGCCTGTGACAGATGAAGTTGATTGTTAAGCCAAGAAGCTTTTTCTCAACAAGGATGCCAACGAAAGACCTGGTGGCACAACTTTGCCTTTTTTGCTCTGAAGAAGCTGCTGATGTCAGCATGAGGTTTTTTATAAATTCGAACATTTGCTGCGTACATGCGTATGTCTGCCGCTGTGTCATAGCCGCTATGCGGCATTGATCATGCTGCATCGTGATCATATGCATATGATGGTGAGGCGTGGCCCACGGGTAAAAAGCCAAACCGGAGGTGAATGATATGTCATGCATGCAAGTTGCCTAGGTGGCAGACGGCGCGTGTGCAGAGAGGGGAAATCATATGCATGGGAATGCGATGCATATGCATGTGCACGGAGAGTCACATAGTAACGAGCCACATTGGTAAAAGCTCTTTTTGATTTCAACATTCAATGATTCTCCTCCAGAACAGAGGGCCTCACAGGGCATGTGCTTCACAGCAGCGCAACGTCGGTCCGCTGTCAAAATCAACCAGAAAAAGGTGTGGGTGCGGGGATTCGAACCTGGCACCAAGCAAGGACAGGATGCTGCCTACTTTTTGTCCGCCGACAACTCGATTTTGATGTCAACAGGCCTGTGAAGCTGGTGAAGCTGCCAATGGATCACCTTGGCAAAAGGGGAAAAAGCAAAAAGACAGATCGTCACGTCGGGTTCGCAGGTGGTCACCCAACCCACTACTGGTGACGCCCAAGGCAGCTTTGCTTCCGGGAGCGGACGAGAACGGGCATTTTCAGCCTGGTATGAACGATCCATGATTGTGATTCGTTTCCTATGTTATTGTGCAATTTTAGAATGCAGGACCCAACATATGTAGACAACCATGAAGCCTATGGACTCTGGAGACCTAGAATGTGTCGTCTTGTTTGCATTGCATCTTTTGCCATGGCATGTGGCCTGTGAGTCATCTGTTCCGTTAGTGGCCTGCCTGCACTGATTTCGTGAGTCCGAGGTTACGGCCAATGAATACAAAAATCCATTGTATCACGAGCTCGCGCCGCTGAAATTATAAAGAAGAGTTTAAGATACAGGATAAATTTGGAGATTTGCGAAGAGAATGCGAAAGACAAACCGAGTGTGCAACGCATCTGCAGTACTCCATCGGCGAGAGAGGGCTGCTAACAACCAATGCAGTGCTCCAGGATTTCGATGCACTGTTGATCTACTAAAATTCACATAGAACACAAGGGCTGTGACTGCAGGGTGTCGAACACACAGATATGCTAGACCTGGTATGCCCGTTTACCCCCGGTACAAGGCTGAACGTTTTCTATGCAGCATTGCATCGAAACGTTAATAAGACGCATACCAAAGGCAATCCGGTCTGAAATATCAGGATTTCTCGGGAGATAGGGTCATCAACCATTTTCTTTCCAATGCTGAATCCTGCTTGGCTTTCTGCCTTGCAGGAACAGCTAGCATGGACTAGCATCAACGCTGATATCGGCCATTTACAATGGCATTGGCACTTTTGGGCCCTCCTGTGCTGCAGTACAGTAGCAATTTCGGTAGCTGTGCTGCTCGTAAGGCGCAGCAGACCAGTGTATCTCTTGGACTTCACTGTGTACAAGCCTCCAGACAGGTGAGCCCTGTCCAAGCCGCATGCTAACAGTGATCCTAGAATATCAAGTTTCCTGCAGTGTTCCGGGTTCAAATGCAGAATCCCAGCTACCCCACCAGCTGCCTCCTCAGCATGGCTCCATGCTAGGCTAGCTGTACTCAAGTTGGACTACATATAACATGTGCCATATTACTGTATTGTTGGTACCGTGTCCCCTGCTGCCTGTCTGCTTTTTGTGCAGCTTATCTGCAGACGCATCTTGCCTCTGGCAGGAAAAGCGTGCCTTCCCTGTTGTACTGCTTGCAAAGGACAGGAGGAGTAAATGCTTGGGAGGCTGAATGTTTTCAACTGGCTGCATGCAGGCTGAAATGTAGCCACGAGGTGTTTGCAGAGCAGATCCGGGCGCAGGGCTGCTATGAGGCGGACACACTGCAATTCATGGACAAAATATTGCAGAACTCTGGCGTCGGCGAAGAGGCCTACATGCCGCCAGGTAAGCACAATGTTTGCACTGGGTTTTGCTATCTGCCCATTTATGAGCACGCCATGTTTCACATCCTCATCAACTCTGAGTGCCAGATGCCAGTCGCTCATGCTTCAGGTGTAGTGCCTTGTCTCACGGTCTCCTTGGACAAGTTAAATGGCAGTCCCTTATTTGGCCATGGAAGGCACCTGCAGGCAATTGGAGGCATTCAATCCTGTAAAATTTTGACAAAGAGTTAGGCGGGAGTGTGCAGTTCTGCAGTGCCTGCTGCAATGCAGACAAGGGAAAGCTACAGGGAGGGGTGAACCTCAGTTGATCAGCTTGTGAGGCTTGCTGTTTGCTGATGCACAGAGTTGCACCGGCCTCCGCCGTGGGACTTGTCCATGGAGGTCAGGCGGCAGGAGTCAGAGATGGTCATCTTTGACACAGTGGACCGGCTGCTCAGAGACAACAACCTCCAGCCACGCCAGGTGCATGTTCCTAGCTTCATCATCAAATGGGTGCAGATATCCACAGTCTCGCTCTGCGGAGGGGCAAATGCCTCTATGTTCCCTACTCTCTCCGACAAAAGGCAGTGGTGAATCCGGGGTGTGTGAGTCCCATAATAGCAGAGAAGGTGTCACTCTCCACTGCCCAGAAGCAAAAAGCGCTCTGAGCCTTGACAATGCTTTCTCTGCCAGTGTATCTGTTTGCCAGGGATATCCCACAAGTCAGCTTTGTGCATTCCAAGGGACGCCTCTCCGTGCCAGACAAGCACAGCACACCTGCAGCTTCTTTGCATGCGCCAGTTATTATTGTGATTATTATTATTATTATTATTAGTATTCTTGTTATTATTATTATTATTATTACAACACGCTTTTCCTGCCAAGAGGCAAGGTGCGTCCTGCAGACAAGCTGCAGTCAAAGGCTGCCACAATCCTACCCCTTGTTGGGCTCGCCAGATCCAAGCAAGACCCAATCAACCGTGGGCACGGTGTTCAGTATTTGTACCGCCCCCCGGCAGCTGGGGCCAACATATTTGACGACTACATAGATCACACTAGTACATTTCGGTCACCGGTGGTCCTTTTTGGACATAAAGCCGGCCATTGGGGCCGATCTTCTACACTCATGGCTTGACAGAGTCCTCATGAGGAGAGCGTGGCACAGTATTTCTGCCAGATCCTTTCATGGGCAAAAGATGTCCAGCGCTATTGCACCCTTGTACAGCATTTCAACTCAGCACCAATGCAGACACTTTCGGGACACGCAAGGTTTGGGCTGTGAAGCTGCTTTGGCACAATCGAGTGACTTTCAGTGCCTTCATGCATGGTAGGATCAAACCCCCATTTTTAGGGTTTGGGGTTGAAAACCCTGTATACTGTAGTGCTCAACCTAAACTGCGCACCTGGAAAAAGTGATTTAATAAACAGCTTCCCGCAGGGCTATTTTCTTGATCAAAAATTTTGTTATGTGCATTAAGTACGTCCCCCAAAGATGCGCCTGCTCAAGAGCTTTCCAAATCCGCCTTCAGATCTTAAATAGGTTAAGTATTTGAGGAGTTAGGGTTTTATTTTCGACCCTTTTTCAATTTTTACAATTATTTTCCGCGCATTTTAGGTTGAGCACTACAGTATATCAACTTTAATAAAACCCCATTCACCCTTCCAGGGCACTCACTGGGAGGGGCTCTTGCGCAGCTGGCAGCGCATGACATAGCACTCGCATGCCAGGACAGCGGGAAGGATATACAAGTCGGCTGCTACACCTACGGGGCACCTAGAGTGGGCAATCGTGCATTCGTGCGCGAATTTGACACGGTGATCACTGCAGTGCCAGCTTGTCACTTGATCTCATGATGTCAATTTTCTTGCCTGCGCTGTCATTACAGCACCCTTGATGACCCCCAAAAAAGATATTCATGTGTTGAAGGGACACATTGGTGTAAGCAGAGAGCTGCATTGTTTTCCAAATATAGGATGTTGTGTCCTGTGGCTTGAGCGCGGGAGGCCATTTAATAAGAAGGATCTAAGTAGGCATGTGAGAGCAGCCTGGATCCAATGATCGCAGGTGGTGCCGCATTGCTGGAATGTCATCAATGATCAGGATGCAGTGGCGCGGGCGCCCAAATTTCTGGGTCTCTACAAGCGCGCCGGGCAGCGAGTGCTGATCAACAAGAATGGGGACATGCTCGTGCGGCCGTCATTCATCGAGAACTCGGTTCTGCAAGGGCGCTTTGGTAGAAATCACCACCCCTCTGCCCTCAAACCCTTCAGAGTAATATACATGACTCCCACCTCCTAGTCATATTTTGTGGGGCCAGTCTATTGAGTTCACTTGTCATGAAGTCTAGGACATCTTCAAGTAGGGCAGCTGCAAGTTGAATCAGCCCGTCACCATTGTTTCTTGGGCTGCACATTTCCAAAGGCAAAGTACTTGTGAGATCCTTGAGGGGAATGACTCTTGCATTGCCAACACTTTCTGTGAAAGCACTGGCGATGCGGAGTGGCTGAGCAGGAGTGTGCGCGTGACAGGTGGCAGCGTGGGGGACCACCTGCTTGGAAGCTACCTGCGCAGCTTCCTCGCCATTCTGCTAGCTCAGTTCAGCGCCAAGGGCTTCCCTGGAGGCATGGACGGCGTTGTGCGCTTGGCAGATAAGAGCCCCCCTATCCAGGTCAGCTACTGCTGGATTGTCCTACTCGGTGACGGCACTTGTGCTTGCTACCGGTTAGGACTTCACCGGTCCATGTCACATGCTTTCCTTCCCTCGGATATCCTGACAAAGCTGCCAGCTTCAATGGAGCGGCCAACTGCACGTAGAATGCATGGGATGCTACAAGAGTCATAGACATGCCATTTGAAAGGCTTCAAATTCTACCGGCCGCTTGTCTGCAGAAGCACGTTGCCTCCTGGTAAGAATGGCGTGTAAGAATGGTGTTGCTTGAGCCCCAGAACGATTCTCTTTTGCATTAAGAGCTCTTTCGCACTCCTTCAGGCTTCTAGAGGGCGTGGCATGGTTTATGTGGGTGTATCAGGTGAAGCTGCAGCATGATTGGGCCTCAGATTTGTATGATTCTGCCTGATGATCTCTCAGGAGCCGGGATTGAGCCGGGATGGTATCAAATTCTACCGGTGCCTTGTCTGCCAACGCACCTTGTCTCGTGGCAAAATGACCCATGATTGTGATGGTAGGGTGTAGGGTTTATGTCCCTAGCCCTGAACCTAAAAAGCCTAAATAAAAGAAAATTAAAATAAAAATACAGTTTTAAATATTTACGAAATATGTGCTTGTCGCAGGAGCTGCTGTTGGAGGGAGCGGGCATCTCAGTGGAGGACTTGCGCCGCTTCAGCAGATGGCACGGCCGAGTGGTCAACCCCAAACTCGCCAGCACCACTGCCGCTCAGCTGGTGGCTGCCATGCAAGCCCGCAGGAGGAAGCGCATGCGGACGTCAAAGGTATGACACGACTCCCATTATTATTATTATTATTGGTGTTGGTGTTGGTATTATGTTATGTTATAAGATCAGTGACTCGCTAGACAAAATTTCCAGTGACTCATCATACTGCCCATTCTAGCGTCCTTGATAGAAGCCTGCATCCTTAATAATACGACTGACTTTCACCGGAGGCTCTCAGTCATCAGATGAGCAATCGGATGAGTCATCAGATGAGTCAGCTTTAGCAAATGCTGTGCGTAGGAGGCGGCGATGAAGGCAGCTGATGGCGTCACGGCTGAGGAAGTCGGTGCCAACACAGATGCAGCTGAGGGGATGGAGGAGGAAGCTGCCTCCTTATGGCAGCGCATGAAGCGGCATCTGCTCGTCTGGACGGTGGCTGGCCCTACGCGCGAGGTGACTCATATCTTCTTTGAGAGCGCTCTTTTACCGATGCTCCTGATGATTGGGGTGTGGAACTCACGAGTAAGAAAGACAAGTGCCGCCTATCAATTCTGTCCCTATACCTTGGTGGAATCTGTAATAATTTCAATGAACAAATACATACAGCTGATGTTGCTGGCAATTCAAGTACTGTTGTTCTGGCGCTTCTGGCCTGCACAACATGACCGATTCAGAGTCAGGACAACTGCATGCGGGGGCGCTCACCAACAAGCCAGGAGCTTGCTGCTTCCGTTTCTCTCTGCGCATACTCTTTTTGGCATTATGCCCTAGATTTTTTGGCGGAGGTGCAACCCTAGGGTAGGTTCACTAGAACCCTAAGTCTTAAAACCCTAACTGCATGCACGACCGCGTATTGGTCTGGCCGTTTCTGCGCTTTGCATTGCGAGTATGCGCATGAAAGGAAAAGTTCTCCAAGATAATCGATTTTTGTGGGTGCAGGATTTCACGGGGTTTGTCGGCAGCCGCAGCATGCCCGTGAGTGAGAGTGACAGATCGGACACTGCGATCAGCTTGGGCATGTCTTCTATGGGCACGGATGGCAGCATGGATGGCAGGAGTGATGTTTGAACGGGCACTCGCATGCGCTGATTCAGCCGCACTGGCCCCGGAGTGGGATTGACAAATGCAGTATTGTTAATATTATTAACGTTAATTTAGGTAGATGTGCTACTTGCGTTTTGCATGGCGGCAGAATGGCAGCATGGTATATTAGTTATGCATTGCGAGCCCTGGTTGCCCAAATCTTGGCTCAGGAGGAGAACACTTTCTTGACAAATGTGCACTCAGGAAGGTAGGCTAGCTGGTAGGCCTCATTCATTTCCATGTCACATAGAGCAAACCATTGGCAGTTTTAATTCACAACCCTGTAGCGCCAAAGCATGTGTCAGTCACTGACAGCATAAAGCTTTTTAGCTTCCTCTTCTTTTTTGGATAAAGCTTTCTCTCTCACAGTAACGGCTAGGTTTGTGTGCTGGCCAGTGGCAAAAGGAGAAAAGGAGCTTCAATTTCAAACCCAATCCTAGAATACTTTGACCTTTCAATGATGCATTCACCCAGTCTAATTGTTTGTATGCACAGCTGACATGTACACGCGAGCAGAGGAGCTACAATGAATTAAACTAGAAATGGGCTGTCATTTTTCAATCCCACTACAAGATTTCAAGCCCAGGTCTGAATGCAATGCCCATACTGTGGCCATAAAACACAGGGTTCTTACCCCTGAACCTAAATATCAGCTGATATGCAAGTACCTTAGTCTACAGATATTCCAGGGTGCAAAGTTCAAACACTGTTTCCCGTCAAGAGAGAGCTTGGCACAGACAAGAACCTGCAACTTCAGCTGCAATCATTTGCAGCTGAAACGCGCCAACAAAATCCGCACCTTTGCAGTCACTTTTATGCATGAAACTTCTCTGCGCAAGCAAAAAGGAGTTCTCTGCCTATTCTGAACAGCCAGAGATTGACACATGCCGAACAATTGCCGATGGTAGAAACAGATCTTATTTGAAAAACCCGGCCTGAAAGTCGCACTTTGGCGTTTTGGCTCACAACACAAACAGATTACTTCAAGGAAATTCTCCGCCCCCAGGCTGACTACCGATGTCAGAAAAGAATACTAAACGGCAAAGAAAGAGCAATATCATCTGTATGCACTACCGTCGTACCAAGCCAATCCGTGGAAATCTTGTACAGTGTCACCTTTGTGACCAGTTCTCAACTGATGTACTACTATAAAAGCATCCGTAGCTTTCTGGCCGCTGTTTTTTATACCAGGCTATGCACTTGCCCTTGCTGTCTCGCGTAAAAGAGCAGGCCATTAGAAAATTCACCCGGCTTTCTGAGGAACGTGTGCCAAAAAGAGACACTCCTCCTGGTGTTATGTGCCAGCTCAGCGCTGCAGGGGCCATTGAATTCATTGACCCTCTGATTGCTGTCACGGCCTAGCACAGTTTGAAAGACAGGTACACGATCTGCCAGCTGGAGCAACCGGTCTAAGGCGGTGTCACCTCCCGGATCCCGGCAGCTGCACGGCAGTTTCTGACTTCATGAGGGCCGCCCGCTCGATCAACCCATCTCCGCCGGATCCACCCGTTTGCCCCGTGGCGTACCTCTCCCGCAGGCTCAGCTCCCTCTCCCGTATTGGTTCCCCCTCCAACGCCGAGCGGTCCCCCCGGTCCCATTGCCGCGCCTGTTCTGGCGCGTTCCTGTGCGTCGCCTGTTCTGGCTCCATGGGAGAGCTCTTCTGATCTGGCTCTGCGCTGTGCTCTGCCACTGATGGCAGCTCCCCGCTCAGCGATATGCGCGTCAGCGGCTCCGGGGCTGTCAGCCTGCACAGAATCATCAGACCAAAGAAGTCACTACACGCGCTCCAGAACCGTATGCCCTGCCACCTTCCGACTGGGGACATGCAACAACATTCTGCCAAATGGTGTCCATTGAGCTGTACAGACATGAGCCCAACATTAGTCCCCGCACCTGAGCCCAATGTGATTGCGTTCCTGGACTACATGAAGACTACATGAACAAATTGGACTGGAGCGCTGGGACGGGGCTGATGCAAACATCCGTGAAGGGCTAAACTTTAGCTTCTTTGCATCATTTCTGGTTATTCAAGTGACAAGGTCCAGCCACAGCAGGTGACTCTACAATATGCATGCGGAGTATCCTCCCAAGAACTTCCAAGCCATAGACAGGCGACCTCCAAATCCTAAGACCCAGAGTTTTCCCTTCACTGGGCACGCATTTCTATGTAGGAGCTCACTGTGCACTATATTTAAGCTAATAATATAAAAAATCAAAGCTAGAACCCAAGCCATGCCGCCAAGAAAAAAACCCGTGTAAGTTGGTGGAGGCCTGCCCGCTGCCTGGCAGTGAAGCGGAGCGTCTCATTGCGACCCTCTTCATGCGCGATATGAGACTTCCTCGGGCATTTCACAATCACCTAAATGCGAGTAATTTGTTTAGAGTCAAAACGCGCCTGCGGCCGTTGGCAGAGCCATGCCCGCTGCCGGGCAGCGAAGGGGAGCGCCTCGTGGGCAGGGATCCGGTCGTGCGCCGGCGCAGAGTGGCGTTGATCTTGGCTCCGATCTGCGGCGCGAGCGCTCCCCACTTGCTCAGCCGCCGCAGCGCCGCTATGTCCAGGCCGGCCTCTTCTAGCAGCAGCTCCTGTTTGGGCAATATTTAAATTTGGTTTTGGGCGCCAGTCGTTGACAGATGAACCAGGAGACTTGAGATGAAGTAGCTGTTTCAGCCCAGTTGACCCCAGGAGCACCGCCTGATCACCTAAATTTGTGATGCACATTCTTGGAGCTCCTTGGCAAGATGGGATGGCAAACACGGACCCAACAATTGGGTATACATATGTTACTGACAAGAAAATATCACCCCCTCAACTAACCTGCAGCCTGACAAGGCATGTTCAACCGTGATCAGTTCAGCACTGTGCTTCATCTAAAGAGTACTAAGAGGCGCTCCTGTTGGAGCTAGATCAGGCATTTTCTAACAGCATGCGCAGTGGTATGGGCCTGCAAATTCAACAGGCCCAGCTGCACATGCTTCACAGGCAGCAGGTGGCATGTGCGCGCACCTGCACAGGCTCGGAGGAAGTTGCCAGGCGCACAACGCCGGCCATGCCGCCAGAGAAGCGCTTCTTGGTGAACTGCGCTAAGAGAATCGCCAGCAGCGAGCGCTGGTAGCTGCCCAGCATGTGGTGTGCCACGCTGCTGCCTGCAGGCAATAAGCAAAGTCGCATTTTATATTTGAATCAGAAAGCTAGAGTCTGCCATGGTGCGCAGAAGGGACTGCTCCAAATCTTCAGCAAGGGCGGGACATTTCGCACATTTCTCGCTGCCCACGATGAGCTGGCATGCTTGCCTGCTTTGAAGCCAATCAACACAAGGACAGAGCAAATCAGAAGTATTTTGTTGAAGTCCAGCTTGTCAAACGCCATGATGGGCATGCCATGATTGCCTGCTACTTCTGATCATACCAATCAGAAGATGCACAGTAGGCAGGGGTGCTTAAGAGATGTGTCTAGAATCTATTCAGTCTCCTGCAGACGGAGCATAAGGGATATGGAAAGGGACGCACTGCCGTTGCGCATGGTAATCTCGATGAAAGACGGCCGCACGATCATGTCCCCCATCTTGTTGATCACCACTCGATGCCCCGCGCGCTTGTACAGAATAAGAAACTTTGGCGCCTTGGCCACAACGTCCTGGTCGTTGATTATGTGCCACGTGTCCGGCGCCACCTGCGCAAAACAATCCACGTAAGCTTCCGCAGACCTTGCAAATCCCAGAAATTTAAAGTCAAGTACCATGCAGGAATGAAATGAAAAGGTGTCAAGCATGCGCTGCAAGCGTCAGATGGCATAAAAGCAAAGCAATCCCAATGCTTTGCACATGCGTCAGTCCTTCACTGCTCAAGCAGAAGAAGATGCTCTCTGTGTGTTGGGCAACTCATGCTGCGGCGCCAGTCAAGCAGCAGTGTGTACTTTAGAGACGAATTATATAAGACTTCCTTATTGCCTGTGATGTCCAGCACTGCCCATATTTTCAAATGAAAACAGCCAAAACACGCCCCGCCAATGTGGCTACAGTCGCCCAGCATGTATGCCCTTTGACTTGGGACTCTTTTTGCGTATGAAGTGTGTTATCATGAAAACAAATCCCCACCTCATTGAATTCGCGCGCGAAGGCGTGGTTGCCGACACGGGGGGCGCCAAAGGTATAGCATGCCAGCTCGCGGTCAATGCCGTAACTCCGCGCTGTCGCCCGTAGCTCGTGCGCAGCCAGCGTCGCCAGCGCACCACCCAGTGAATGTCCTGCAAATTCATGTTCATGTTCATGTTCATGTTCATGTTCATGTTCATGTTCATGTTCATGTTCATACACGTGAAAAACGAGGAGCCCTCAACACAGATTATAAACCTGAAATGCAGATGTAAGCTACGAGGGTCAGGTTGCTAACTAGAGAGGCGGTGCATCTGCATGCAAGCTTGCCCATGCTTAGGTTCAATATAAATATGCGGCTTGTCACCTGTGTACTTGTGGACTTAGCCCCCTGCCGTGTCAAACAGCCAGAATGTGCACCCTGCCTGGGCATCATTTGCTGGCAGCAACTCAACACCACCCCCCGGACTTCAGACAACCCCAAATACGAGACATTTTCGATGTGGTGCTTTGTCCTACATGCTCTGATCAAGAATGGCAGATGCACTCTCATCAGCATCCATTGCCCACAGTAGTCTCAGACCACAGGCACCAGCGGTCAGCACCCGCCAGCACATGTGATCTGAGATTGGCTAGGAAGATGAACTCTGACAGGGCTTCCGTTAGAGACATACTACATAAAGTCACTTAATCGGCATTATGAGGGTGTAATACGTGCATGATTCGCAACCCCTCACAATCAGCCTCCCTCCTAGCTCAAACTCACAACACGATGACCTCTGATGAACTCCAAGGCTACGGTGAAGAGAGAGGCGCACCGGTAATGTAGACTTTGACGCGCTCGGAGTCAACATCAGGCGAGCGCAGAATCGACATGATGCGCTGGCAGACGCGTTTGTTGAGTCCGTTGGCGGTCCACGATTTCCAGAAGCCGAGATGGACGCGCGGCCGGTGCCGGAAAACAAATCCGCGCGCCGGCGGGTGCGCGATCTGCCACGCCTGCGTTTGAATTCGAGTTTGATTTTGAAAGCTTTGACCACATCTTCAAAGGTCTCAGTTTCCCAAAATGGCAGCAGTGAAGCTGAAGGAGATGAACGTGACTAGGATGCATCGTGTGCTACGCCTGGAACTGCTACATCTACAACTACAACTGTGACATGCAAGATTGACAGACGATTAAGCAGCACGGGGAAAGTGACACACTGTATTCAGACAAGCCATTAAGAGCAAAGCAGCCATCTTTAATGAACCTCATTTGGCCCCACATCAGCAAGCAAACCTATCTAAGAGCCCTCTTGGGGGAGTGAAACAGCACACTCCATAATCTGTCTGGTTGCATGCATGACTTAGTGTATTTGGAAAATCCCCGGTGAAAAATGTGAAGGTTGAAGCAGCACCTGCAGGTCTGCGGGAATGCCATGAAAAGCAACGTTGCCATCTCATGAAGCAGAATCAACCAAGTGTCTAACGCACATTCAGGCCATATAGTGTTGATCATGCATGCAGCATAGGCCTGCTGACTGAAGGCACAGGACAGCGAATCCATCCTGAGACTTGTATTTGTACTAATCTCTTCACAATCCTTACTAATCGAGATGCATAGGTTTGTAAGCACCTGCAGGTCTGCGAGGGCGTTGGCGAAGGAGGCGGTGCCGCGGAAGGCCATGACGATTGTGTGCTTGTTCCATGCCATCAGGAGTTTGGTGTCCAGCGCTTTCTCCCAAAACAGCTCCGAGTGCTCCAGCCCATACAGGCTCATTGCCGTGTCCAGAGACAGCTTCGAATCCAACGCCTGTGATGCAACAATGGCATGCAATTCAGGTATTAAAAGTGCCCTTTGCCATGTCTTCTTTCCAACAAACGATCACGTGAACTCTCAATTTCTCTCGGCTGTATAAACTCTTGAAGACCATCAGAAGCGCGATGTGTGAAGCTCTACTGGGGCAGTAGCTGCTTGCAGCTTCCTGCCTGCGCATGCTGTTGGGGCAAGATAGGATGGAAAAGCTCCGCGCTTACTGCTAGAGCGATGCAAGTCTCTTGCAAGAGAATAGCAGCAAGAAGGAGATTAGGAAGTCGTTTGCATCTCCCCATAGTCACAGCAGGGTTGGAAGCGCGCACCTCCTCGTAGTCATAGACGAGTGCTGACCAGTAGAGCATGTTCATGGCCGTCTCGAAGCAGAACATGGGCTCCTTGGACAGATTGCTCTTCGCGTCGGGACAGACAGCGCCAGAAGAACATCTGATGGACACTCGCTCAGATTTCTCCTCCTCAGTCCACGCGAATTCTTGGAGCCACACCTGTGATCAGGCAGACGAGCCAGATCAGGCTTTTTATATGGAGCCAATTTAGGCCGCGTTGCATCTGAATCCTTGCATGCACTGCCTTCAAAGCCATGAGCCATGTCTGCCGCTTCAATTTATCCCTGTGCTACGGTGCCGGGTTGCCAAATTTGGTATCTGTGCGCACTCTTTTATGTAAGGTACACTTGCCAGATCAGGCAGACTAAAGCAGCGAGAGCACCAGGCAAGTAAGCATGCATGGGATCAGGCATTTGAATGCTTGCGCCAGGTGAGGCAACTGCAAAAACTTAAGTTACTCTGGGTATGTGCGCAGCCAAATTACTTGTGCGTTGCTTTAAGCACTTTTTAGTTGCAAATTGGCTAGCGGTAGCAGTCCTGGCAGCAAAAATTCATGCATGCAATGCAAGGCGCCACCACAAGTGCAATATTAAGTCTGAGCAGTGTTACACTATTTTGAATGCTGGAGGTTTCAGATCAGTGCAGAAGTCCAGTCAGCAGGATTTAAGCCCCCAAGTGCTGAAGCAGAGCAATGTTAGATCACGTCAAGCAGAACGCATGAACTGAAGCTGGGTGTCTGGATGGCCTCACCCCCAAGATTGGCGTTTTGGCGTCCGGGTCCATCGGCATTGTGAAATAGGACCAGGCGATTGCCACTGCTGTTGTCACCACCTGCACACAGGCAGTCGAAAATATTTCTAGAGGACTTCTTTCTGACGCGCAAGTTTTAAACACTTCACAGTACCCACTGATCCCTTTGCAACAGGAATCCACCTTATGGTGACATCACCACCTGTGCACAGCTAGTCAGCATTCCAAGATCAAGACCCTTCAGCATACTTGTTCTACGGAGAACACGGTACCCATGATGCCATTGCAATTGAAACCCACTTCTTGCAAGCGGGCATCTTGCGCTCAATTTTTGCAGCATGACATCCTGTCTTTTGGGATTCGCAGCACATTCTACGGCAGCAACACATTCGTGGTCCTGATTTCCTGCATCTGACCTGCTGTGTGTCAGATTTCTGAATTCTCGACCCTCCAGGTGACTCTCTCGATACACACCTATGAACAGCTAGTCCTTGATCAGCTTATCACCACTTGTGAGGAACAAGAATTTCGTTATTGGGCCTTGCCTGCAGGGGGAGCATTCCGCCCCATGTGGTGAGGTAGGAGCGGCAGGTGTTGCTGTGCACAAACCAGAGCAGCACAAAGGAGAATGCGAAGAAGAGAATTATGGTCAGCCGCAGGCGCAGGTGCAGCCTCACCATCAAATTGCCCATCCTGCGCCAGCAGCAAATTGCATTAAACGAAATTATTCGTTATGTCGTGCCATGCAATAAGAGATGACACCTTGCAGAAATGGGGCCATCAATGAGCTATTCAAAAGTCCTCATTGAATATTTGAAGATTTGACACCAAGGTGCAGTGTTCTTAACCAGCCGTTTTGCAACAACGGCAGCAAGAGTCTGTAGGAGGCTGAATGTGCATCAACCGAATCAAAAATATCATCAAAGACTACTAGCAATCCATCTGTGCCCTGAGTCAAGCAGTGCTCACTCGCCTTTCTTAACAATCCGGAATGCAAACAACATTGCTCTGCCACGACAGATCCACCAGAGACACTGGTAAGGAAGCCTTATGATTTCAAGAAGGGGTCGCTCACTTGAATTGCGTGTAAGGAAGGCCGCGCAAGATGTAGTAGGCTCGGCCGATGTAGTACAGGTACATAAAGAAATAGCCGTAGGCAATGACCACCAGAATGCCGATCAGGCCCTGCTGTAAATCCTGTGCATGCCAAAAGCAAACCAGTCAGTCACTTGCAATCCTATGTTTTGAACATCAGCAACATCTAATAGCATATGGTTGTTCAATACTACTCAGCATGACGCATGTGATGGTGCACGCTGAAGCACTGGGAAGCAGAACAGAAGATTAGTGACATGATTTGACACAAAACAAGAACAACACAATCAATCATCAACGTTCTAATATCGCTGGAGCTCTGGCATCCAAATGGCATAGTTTTCCAGTTCAACGATTTAAGAAAGGGGCAGATCCGACAAATGGTGGTCCATATCAAAATATGTGGCAGCGCACCGTTGTGTGGCAGTCGTATTGCCAGTAATCACAGCTGCCCTCTAGACCAGGGGGAATGACCGGGGGATTTGATGCATCCCCCCGTCCGCTCACGTACCAGTACACCACCAGAATCAGCTCTCCCTCAAACGCCGCCCTGCAAAGCGATGTAAATCCCCATGTTACCCTGTGCTGCAGGGGAATGAAACCCTAATGTTAGAAATTGTGATTACTCATTTGTCTGCGACACTCGAAATGTGAAATATAACACCCTTCCTCTGATAGTTGGTGGGGTCATCTGCTGGCTATTTACGGACAACCCCACATCTCTAAGATGATCAAAACTGTTGTTCTCGCCAACATGACTTGGTGCACTGCAAAATATTATCATGCATTCAGAGAAATCGGTGCCCTTGACAGAGGCCACAGGTGCAAGAATTCTCACCAAAATAAGGAACCTGAAACCATCTGCTCACTCTGCAGTAAGAATCCAGGATTCTTCCACTCTACTACTATGCTTGCTGGCACATACTTTGCTGCGCTGATATGAGCTGTAGATTGGAAGCAGGGGATATATTGGCATTGATTTGGATCGCAGGGTGCAGCGAGTCTCACCACAGGATGAACTTTGGCCAGTGGTGCCTGAAACTTGCATCCATGACTATGGCGTCCTCTTTGTCGCTGTCACCTAACCGCCGCCTCTCCATTGACCCCGCTGCAGTGAAGCAAATACACCCTCTTGTCAGGCAATGCAAATGTGCCTGACCAATCAAAGGCAGGCATTCTCCCAAATGAGGACTCACAACTAGAGACCGAAACACTGTCAGAGCTCCTCCAATCTGAATTATAAAAAGAAAAAACATCACTAAATTTTGTCCACTGGGTAGGCAAGAAAGGGAGCCTCACCGACTGGGCGATTCCAGGGGTTGCCGTTGTGCGCGTGTATGCAGAAGAGCAGGAAGATTGTGTTGTAGCACGTGAATCGCACGAATGACGACCACGCTGCACATAGAACATAATTGCATGTCAGGCAATGCTGACATAATTAGAAATTAGTCGTGAAATACTGATGCCAGGCAGGGTCGCTCTCCCACCCGCTTTTGCCAGTCACACTGACAATGTGACGGGGCAACGCACGCCTCAAAAAGATGTTCTGTTTTGTCGCAGGCTCACTTCAGGCATGAGCACTTAGGAGAAGGCAGGCTTCACACATGTGGGGTGATGTAGCTTTAGAAGAGCCACGAGTGCATAAATAGAAGGCGTTGAAACACAAGACGGTGAACAGCATGGATGGCCAATGTATGGGAACAAAGACCGAGGGACGCACGGACAATCAGAGAGAACCAGTCGCAGCGAGCCGCCAGCAAGTATATGTTTGCAACCAGGTACGCAATGATGTCTATGTACTGCGCGCACACACAGACAAAGCGCTCCATCAGGAATTCACCAGAGACACATAATTACCCGAGTGCACAGCTGCAGGAATGCACTACAAAAATCATGTGGCCCAGATATGCAGCATGAAGAGCACTTGAACATGACAAGCTGGCGACAAGATTGCATCATGTATTAGTATGTATTATTTGGGTTATGTAAGGCAGGGAATGCTTACCACTGTGACGAGCTCCACAAAGACCAGCGTGGCAGACTTTCTTCTGCGTGGCGTCCTGCAAGAAAGATCGATGCTTTGTGAGTCCCACCACTATATGACAGGGCGATTACCATTCTGCCCATTGGGATGATCAAAAGCATGCCATCAGTAACAAACAGATCTGCTCTTCAGGCATTGACCGCTGTCTGCTTGAAGACCTCAAGACTTCGTGGTGTGCGCAGAATTCAACCTCGTTGGAAAAGGGTTCGGGCAATTGTAATAACAGGGGTATGTGCAAGGGTCTCGAATGTGGACACACCAGAGCACTCCTCCGCAGTGCACCCTGGGATGTTACACCAAATGCATATTACAACCCAAAACCCCTGAACCCTAGTTATATTGAACCCTGAAGTTGTTACAAAGGAATTGTTTTAGATTTAAGTTTCATTGGGCGCACCAGCGCATGCCGAGGCGGCGGCTGCGACAGACGCGCCAGATGACGCAGTAGAGAGTCTTAGTCAGCATCAGGAAGCAGATGCCGCCGACTACCACATTAGTCACCACCACATACTTGTTGTGCCGGAACGCGCCGTCCGGCTGCACAGCACATGATATTTTTATTGTTATTACACAATTCCATGCTGCAAATATCCCGCCCATCATCTTGCACACACAGGCCACACCTGCAGCAGTGAGCCGCCAGAGGTACTCTATATCAAATCTTTTTAGCATCTTACACTCCCCTAGATTCTACGGCTGCATGTCATCTTTTCGCAAGGCGTTGTATTATCAGACAGCATGGCAGGGATGCTTGAAGACAGTCCTAACTTGGTCAATTTGGGCGCGTTGTGAGTTCTGCATGTGCTGCTGCAAAATTCTCAGCTGAAGACACCAGCTCCCTGATTGCTAGACTGCCGTGTTGCAAGGCAGTCTTTTTACAGATAACAAAGGCAACTAAACCCCTCACAACCGTGCCAGTTCAAAGCAGAAAAATACATGAAATGCATGTTTGTGGGATCAGGGGATTGGGAACAGAATTGATGGGTGGATAGGTAAGCGCGCACGTCTGTGAACTTCTGAGTGAATTCTTCGATAAGGAATGCTGTGGCGATGGCAGTTGCCAGGTACAGCATCACCATGATGATCTGCCGCAACACATCAGCACAGTAAGAACAAAATACCACAATATTTTGCGCCAGCTACAACTTTGCAATGTACTGTTGTTGACAAAGAGAAAGTAAGCACCCAGTGCATTCAGGTCGCTTATAAACACTCGGTTCTCTCTTTGGCCCGGCAACACAAAATGGTGTCTCAGCACAAGTCGCATGACGCCCAGCAACACAAAAAAAAATGTCTTAGCTTAAATGACCTCCAGCAAGTGTTTCCATTAGAGAGAACAGGGCTTGCCCTCCTTTGCATGCTTGGTATTCTGTTGTCTCACCGTTTCGGTGATTTACTTTTTGATTGCTTTATCATGTCAGGGCTCTATATTCACATGTCACTTTGAGGTCTCACCCGGGTCTCCTTGGCGCTCATGGCCTCCACGCGAAGGATGACGTCATTCTTGGGGTCATAGTGACCGCTGGGGATCGCGCTGGCTGTTATGTCCACTCGATTCGGCGCGCCGGAATCCGATGAGGGCTCCGAGTCGAGGCCGCTTGACTTGCGCCCGAAGCCCTCCTGTGACCACATGTCAGCTTACATGGACGGAAGTTGTAGCAAAGGCGAGTTGTTGTCTTGAGGATTCAAACACATGCAGGATCAATTGCAGGTTGGTCTCTAGCACGAGGGTGGGCATTAGAGCAGTATGCTCTGACAGGAGGAACCAAAATGAACTGGCCTGCAAAGTCCAGCAAGCTTGTTTCTCTGCATTGGATGGACCTTGCTCTCTCAAGGCACGTGCACACAGCATGGCAGGATATCAAGACAGGGTCAGATAACAATGACTTGCTTGGAGCAAAAGTTGATCTGTATTTGCAGACCTTGTCTTTGTCGGGGCTGAGGCGGCCCGAGGCGAGGCTGACGTCATCGAATGACTCATCCACCGAGCCCCCACGCTCCTCGTCTTGATTTGGCACCGGGTCCCCCCTGTCCCGATGACTCACCAGCACGTCATCCACCGCCGCCGCCGCGCTGGCGTCTCCGGCCTGCTGCTGACTCAGCACGCTGGGCACGCTGAGCTGGTCTTCCCCGTCTGCTGAGGCATTCTCTTGCGCTGCTAACTTTCTGCGCTCCTTCCGTCGCTTCTGCTCCGCGCACCACGCCCGACACTGCGTCGAATCCTTGTGCACCAAGCCCCTGCCTGCAGCGACAAATGCAGACACCAGATCTTCATCGTTCAAGATACGGCATCATTCTGTATCACAGAAGACAAGAAATTTCAGTAGGACAGAAGCAGGGCCCAATCGTCAACAGGCATTGAACACCGGCAGAAAACCATGCATGCAGCTAGCACTGGGAAGCCGCAAGTTGGCGGGACAAATTCTGCGGTACATTTCCAAGCAGAAGATTTGCCAGGACAAACCCGATAGGGGCAGGTCAGCACAGATGTACCTGAGGTCCCAGGCATTCCCTGCTCCTCATCTCTTCTTACAGCTTCTTGCCGCCGCTGCCGCGCGTGCCTGCCAGGCAGATGGTCGGCAATGTATGTGATGGCATCCCGCCCGAAGGCGGCAAAGATGTTCCAGGGCTGCGAGGCGTTGGTTGCAACAGCTTCACCTGCGGCTGCCGCGTAGCTGCGGCCCTGGCCTTCTGTCTCTAGCACACCCCCATGGTGCTGACGGCGCAGGGGCAGCTCACCTGAGGATGGGGCACAACCATCTGTCAGGGGCAAGTGAAGGTGCAAAGAAATGTTTTGGTGGGCTGACGATGTGGCTTTTATTTTGAAGCCACGAAAAAGGTTGCGTGAAGCAGATAAAAGGCTAAGGCAGCCACTAAGGGTCCCAGACTGAGAACTTCTGCTCAGGGCATGTGGCTCCTGTTAACAGCCTTTCGGATCTGAAATTGAGCGCATGCATTTGGCCAGTGTACGAAGAACGGAAAAATGACGAGTGCCGAGAGTTTGCAGTCCCCCCGCGCCCTCCGTCTATCCTTTCTAGAAAGTGGATGTTTCACGAAGCTGTGCCTCGGCTTGGAAAAATCTGATCACAACAAAAGCATTGCCCTTCGCCGATTGAAAAGGATGCAAAGGCACCTTGCATCTATATATCGTGATGTTCCAAGGGCTTAATGTGTAGAAAAAGGACAGCAATCTAGTACGACTGAAGGTCTTGGCGAGATACCCATGATTTGGTGACCAGATAATCTGGTGACCAGTTTCCAATCACATGATAGAACAATGGAACAAAAATACTGCTTGTTACCTGGGGAATGCTCCGTAGTTTGTTCCCAGTGGTGGGCAGACATCTCGTTGATAGCTAATCGGTGTCGGGGAGACGTGCACAGCTTTGGTCTTCCATCACATACTTTCAAGGCTCCATTTTTCTCGCGTAAATGCTGTGAATTGTGAGATATTTGGACAGCCAAAGCCTGTTCGCGCGAAATTGAGCCCCAGAATTACGAAATTTCCGCATCGTAAAGGCACGTGCTTTGATTGAAATCACGTGCCGATGAACACCCAAATATTTTCGAGAGGAGAGCACCACAGCCTCACCATTCCCCCAGCGGCATGTACATGTTCCCTTATCAGAGGTACTTGAGCCACACAACACCCGCATGCAAAGTTTGGACTCGGGATCTCAAGAATCCATTCCTAGTGTGCGCCAGAGCCGCTGCCCGTTTGCAGTACAGGGCCTGTTAGTTTACGCCGTTGAGTATTGTCATTGCAATCATGGCCATGCAGAAGGGGCCAGATTTCTGGCAGCCGCTGCTAGAGAACATCCTGGGAAAGACGGACAACAATTCTCTTCCACAAAACAAGGTGCGTCTTCTGTTCTATCTCATGCTGCAGCTGCAAGTTGAAGTAATGTGTGCAGCATTACTACAGATACCGAGTCCAGGACGGCGCGCTCGATCAACATGAAATATTATCTCTGCGCAGGCACGCAAAAGGCTGGTGAAAAAGGCTTCAAAAGTTCTCGGAATGGCGCCTGATAATATCGAAATCAGTGAATCTGCAGATGCTTTCTTGCTGCACGCCAGGTAGATTTCCGCCCTCCGACTGCATTCTGTAATTGCCCCAGGCTGAGATGCAGCGCAAGCAAGCGCTTCTTGTGCGCCCCTAACGCATTTCCTCTGCCTTGCAGGAAATCTGGAAGCCTACAATTCAGCGAAACTTCTGTCTTTTTGCCAGAGCGCAGTAGCCAGCAGCCTGGTGATCAACCCGGCAGATCTGCTCCCATGGCAACTCACGTGGGATCAGGCAACAGGGGTGGGCATGCTGGGCCATCCAGCAGCCAGCCAGCAGAACAACCTAAGCAGAAGAAGCCCAAGCATGAGAATGGCACAGTGATAGAGCAGCCGCTGCTTGCTGCTGCCCAGCAAGCACTGGCCAACGAGGAGAAGAGCCAGAAGAAACGAAAGAGAATGGAAGCCAAGCTGCAACAGGCTGCAGAACCTCCCTCTGGCCAGCAGGAGCCGGCAGCCGCCGCAACAGATCAACCCCCCAAGAAGAAAAAGAAGGACAAGACAGCCGCAGCGAAGTCGACAGCACTGGGGAAAGGAGCACCAGCGATTCCAATCTCTGCAGGAAAGGAGGGGGCAGCTGCGCGGAAACAGGCAGGAGCAACCGGGGGAGCTGCAGGCGATGCTGTTGCAGCACCAGAGAAAAGAGCGGCGAGTGCAGCTGCGAAGGGGTCGGCAGGAGGGGTCAAGACGGTGAGCTTGGAGGGGCCAGAGCTCAAGAGTTGGCGCGAGGATTACAAACGCACGAATGTGAAGCATGGGAAGTTCTCCAGCGCTGAAAGGGACGCCATCAGGCAGGCTGTGAAGGTGCGCTGTGATTTTCCAGCTTATGTACTCTAGAGGGAAAAACTTATTCTTCCCTTTATCTCCTGCAATTTCCCTGTGCCCATTGGCACAGTAGCGCTTGCATGCAGCGTGCCACTAGTTTGTTGATTGCAGCTGCTTTCATTACCATGCAGTCATAATGCAAGCTTCAGGTTCCATGCTGGGAAGCAAGTTATCTGTCGCGCCAATCAGGTCGAGATTTGTAAGCCCTGTGCCTTCAGTGGCTATACAATTTCTTTTTGTCCAAATGATGCCAGGTCCTACCAATCAGATCTGTGCATGCGCAGGAGTATGCTGAGGCACACGAGCTGAGCCAGACGGATCTGGACTGGCTCTACAGCACGCGCAAGAGCAGCGCAGAGGCCCGCAGGAGGACTGAAGGCGCCTGGACATCCATCGCAGCCGCCCTGCCACACCGGAAGGCCAAGGCTGTCTGGTCTTGCGGCACTCGCATGCTGCACCTGGGCAATTATAAGGTGAGGGGCGGTTTCGTACTCATACATGCCACGCTCGAGCTCAATAAGACCTTTGCATGCTGCACCTCGCCAAATACAAGGTGAGGGGCGTTTTCGTACTCATACATGCCACGCTCGAGCTCATTAAGACTTTTGCATGCTGCACCTCGCCAAGTACAAGGTGAGGGGCCTTCGTTGAGTGTTTCTGCCGCATTGCATGCCTCATCCAAGCTGCTCGAGACCTGCGCAAGCTGCCCTGGTTTGGGTCTAGTGACACCACCATGGGCATGCCGATGCAGCACACTGTGTATTCGTTACTTGCAGGCTTCACCCAGATGTCTGCTATATGGAAGTGCTCTCAAGTCAGCTCTACCTGGCTGTGCTATGCGGGTTGGCAGGACCATGTTGAGTGTCAAGTAGGATGCGCTTGCTCTTATGTGCAGCTGCTTGAGCTGCAGGTCCCTTTCCTTGTGAGCTTGCGCTGCAGAAAAGGAGTCCTGACCAAAGCAATTGCATTTGCCAGGACTCCTCGTTACTGTCACTGGTATATGTCAGGTTTCTGGCCATGTTTGGAATCAATTGTGGGCATGCCGTCAGGCGAGGGTGCAATGCTGTCAGGGAGATTGCACTGCGCAGACTGCGGCATCTTTCTTGAATTGTGATGCCCACTTTTACACTTATGTTGGCAACACTATCAATGGAAGTGTTTGTTTCCCCGCAGGGCAAGTGGACGGCGAAGGATGTGGAGAAACTGAAAGAGCTGCACGCAGCGAAGGGCGACAGGTGGGTGGAGATGGGCGCATCATTGGGGCGGCTGCCGGAAGCTGTTCGCGACAAATTCAGAACCCTCAAGCTCGGGGACGCGCGAAAAGCGGGCGCCTGGACCCCCGAGGAAGAAGGGAAGTTGACCGAGCTGGTCAGCACGTACTTGGCAAAACGCCCGGCGGTGCGCGTTTTCTCCTTTCTACAATCCCCCTGCCCGGGGCCCCCACTTGCATGCATTTGCCCGTAAGGAGACAGGGAAGAATGACAATAAAAAGATTGATGTCCAGCCGCATGCATGCGTTGACTGACGCATGCATGCATTCGCCCAGGAGAAAACGGTGATAAGGCTGTTAACTTCACCAGAATGTCCAGCGGCTGACGCGTGCATGTGCTTGCTCAGGAGGAGAGGGTGAGCGGGCGGATTGTGCTGGATGATGTGCCGTGGGATGCCATCAGTCGGTTGCACGGCAGCCGCGACCCGGACCAGTGCCGCAACAAATGGACCGGCCAGCTCTCTCCCTCCATGGTCGACCGAGGCGCGCGCCAGATATCATTCTTCTCTTATCCTGGCACTGTTTTCTACCTCCATTGCCCATGTTACCTTGCTGCCGCGCTTTGCATGTCAGGTTTGTCATGCTGGGATGGGCTATTGCGCACCAGACGCCGTATTGGTCCCTCAAAACTCGCACAAATACTGACGCAGGGGGTACTGAAGACTTACTCCAAACCCCAACCCCTCTAGTACTCTTTAGTACCCCCTGACTGACGAGCTTGCAGAATTCTTAAGTACATTAGATCATTATATTCTTAAGTATATTCTGCCTCCGTAATCACGCCCCAGGCTTCGTCAGGGCGTCCGCATTTATTTTTATGCTTGCACAGGCGACTGGGGAGTGGGGGACGACAGGCGGCTGCTCAAATCCCTGTTCCGGTCGGGGGCGGCAAACGATTGGGAGCTTGACTGGGGGGCGCTCGTCCCGGGGCGTGCGGCAGCGGTGACTCGCCGGCGGTGGCGACTAATGCTCAAGTGCGTCCCGGACGGCGCAGATAAGGGCTTTGACGAGTGCGTCGACTTCCTCGTGGAGAAATACACTCCCGACCTGAAAACAAAGGGTGAGAAAGGGAACGCTGCAGCAGATGGGGCCGCCTCTCCGGCCGAGGCGGCATGACTTGAAAGTCAAGTATGCAGTTCCTGCAATGCTTTTGCCAGGCAGTGACGGTTACTTCATGGTTCAGAGTCTTGGACGGTATCCAACTATACCTCTTTGGCATGTGGACGGGCCAGCTGCAAACTACAGTGGCACCATGAATGTAACCTTCCATGTGATGCCGGCGCCGGCATCAGCCGGCTGCAACGGTGCTGTCTGGTGTGATGGGTATTTAATAGTGTGTGGTGTCGGTGTTGGACTGTCATTGATGATGCCCGGATGCGGTAGGATGGTGTCAGCTTTGAGTAAATGGCTGGGAACACATGTGCACATTGCACTCACTCATGTGTACTCGCTATGCTAGCGCTGCGCCATTTTGCCTACTGCTGTCCAATGCGTGCTGTCGGGTATGTGGGGCAAGCACTTTCTCCCGAAGCATGCCGAGGATTTCTTGGAGACTATTTTGGGTTGTAAATTATGGGTTGTAGGCAAAGAAAAGCCAACTTGACGCCACAAGCAAAAAATCTGTGCACGTGGGCGGTCTTCACGTGGATCCATGGGGCCCCACTCGATCACCGATGATCCCAGATCATTGCGCGAATGTAATCCGCAATCCCCTAGAGCTACGCATCGGACAGTCCTTATCTTACGAGTTGCAAGTTTCTCACGAGGAGCCTTCCGGTGCGGAAATATCTGAGCCCGCAGGTGACGTACTGCCCCCTAAGTTTATGCCCATGACGAAGATACATGAGAAATGGGAACACTGGGACGCAAAGAGCAAATTTAATGGATGTTGTAAACTGGTAATCATAGGTGTGCGACTTTCGGAGCAAGGCGCCTAGTTGGACTGTACCGTATATTCGGACAGGACACATCCCGGTACAGATTGTGCGCGGCGACCCCATACACAGCCTGTCTGAGCGAAGGCAGGAGTGCCATGATATCTGTAGACACAAAGGGTGGTGCCATTGCCCTGCTGGTAGTTGCTCTCATCCTACTAGGAACATGGGGTGCGCGACTTCCATCCACATCCGGCATGCCGATCTCTTCGCAAAGTCGCTTCTTACCAAGCACGTTTATTTTTTTCGTTGAAATCTTGAGCAAATACTTCCTTGATCAGGTCCTTTGCTGAATCTGACGGAGCGGCGTGGACGCCACACAGTGCACACGTACATGGTGCGGTGCTCTGTTCTCCATTCATCGATCGCATTACTATAGTGTGAACAAACATCTTCGGGCAACTAGTTTGAGGTCGAAGAATTCTGTCCCCTCCTAAAGCAGCAGTCAAGCAATGGAGAATGTGTTCCCTGCTGTTCTGGGCCTACTTGCAGTGGACATCTTCTTTTGCAGAAGGAGTCTAGCGCATGTATGGTATGGGAGCAAGCGTTCCCTAATTGCGATTTATGGCCCTGAATATTTGCAGGACTTCTCCATCGGCTTTGTGCTAGTGGCGGTGGTGTGTGCGCTGACATTTGGTCAAGTTGGAGACACCATCCACGGAGAAAACTTCTTCGACCAAATGCGAAACTCACATGTGCAAGCCCATGTTCCTTCCTTCCTGCATGCTTGTCTGTACATGAAAGTGCTCTGACTCCTTTTGAGCTTCAGATGTCATGCATGCATGCCTAAATAGGTATCCAGTATGATTCAAGGCTGCAAGATGGTTTGCACATTTTGATGAACTGTAATATGGGTATCTCATCTCTGTGTATTGCAAGCCAGAACTACAGCTATTTTGCCCAACTGGGATATCTGGCATGTCATAGCTTGTGCATGCAGCATGTCTGAGTGCTGAGTGCAGCTCAGACTGATGCAATGACTAAATGACTAACTTACCAAACCACTGGTGCTGTATTTCTACAGGAGAAAGCGCCGCTGATCGGGTTCGCGATGGCCTCGGGCTTCTGCATATTCTTTGGCAATCTGGCGGAGCAGTATGCGCTGGCTCTGGCCGGCGTGACCATCGCTGTCCCCATGTTCAGCTCCTGCATCGTCGTCCTGGGTAAGCTTGCAACAACAAATCAAAGCACACCACCTCCTTGTGGAACTTCTCTATCCTTGGAACGATGTGTTCGGTGTTGCAAGCTTCTCAAGCTCTCCTCCCCGCCGAGCCATTGCTTGTTTCCTACAAAAAAGCCGAAGCCACAGAGTGAGGATTTGGGAAGGTGCAATATTGTTGAAGTGAAGGGATGAAGGCTTGCTGCATCAAGGCGTGCCCTTGACTTCACAGGGCCATGCCAGAGGATAAATGCAGTCCTCCAGAGCATTTCATCCCTGGCTGTGCATGTGTCATATGAGAGGTGTATCCTGCAGCATTTGTTTGGCTTTTGTTTCAAAGCAGCTTTCCTGGTGGCAGGCAGATACTTACACAGCGTCCAATGTTTGTTCCATGCATGTAAGTGATGAGGAAGCAATCAATTCACTGCTCATGCATGCATGCAGGCACGGTGCTGAATTATGTGCTGGACAAGGGCCTCAACAAGGCGACGATTCTATTCCCTGGCGTGGCCTGTTTTGCGTTGGCAGTGGTGGCAGGCGCTTTGACTCACGTGTTCAACGAGGAACACCTGAACAAACGCAAACGCCGATTCGATGATTCGGTGCACCGGCACGCGGTAGGGAACGCCACCATCGGCTTTGAGCACGGCGCAGGTACGCTCCCTGACCATGTCCTATTCAGTGGATGCCCATGTGATGCTGGCACCTGTAACCTGATGTCAGGACATTCTGCTGTGGAATGCCTCAGTATCTTCTAGCTTGCAGCGGCGGCAGTGTGCTATCTCAGGCTTCGGTGGCGTGCTTTGTCAAGCTCGTTTTTTGCTGCTGGAACAGATGGCCACGAAGGATGCATGTGCTGTGCTGTACGAGTGCTGGTTCACAGCAGTTGCAAGTATGGTGGCCAGAAATAAATGCGAATGAAATGGTCAGTCATTTTTGTACAGGTGACAGGGTGCTGCCGGGGCGGGATGACAGCGCCCACAAGGCCGACGCCCTCGGGCCCAAGAAAGTCAAGGATGAGGAGGCAGGCTATGAGCCAGGTGCCTCTCGGTGCTTTTCTTAGCTTATGTTCAACCGTCAGTCCTGTTCCATCCATTGATCACCTGAGGCGAATGAGGTCTGACCAGGCCTGGTGAAGCAAGGATTGCGTTAAGATCAGTTTGAAACGCGAGAAAACCCAGTGCTGATCCGTCAAGCAATCACACTAAACGCGAACTTCAGCTGAAACCTTTCCTGATGACTTTGCCCTGAAAGCATCTTCTGGATGACTGCTCCTGCTGTGTCCACATATGCTCAGGAAGGCATGCACCATCGCAGCAGCTGTTGACAAGTATATGCATGCATGCAGAGGCGGGCAAGGAGGCACGGGTCAACATGGCAGACGCAGAGAGCCCGTACAGATCTGTACGGACCGACTCGCGCCAACGCGTCATCTATGGCATCTCCATTGCCATTGTGGGAGGTAAACGCAGAGACCACGACCCGGACTTTTGGACGTTTGACTTCCTGTTTAAATCCCCTGCCACTTGTGAACTCCACGGGTTACATTGGGACCCCCGGTTGCCAGCACGAAGTAATCAATCATATCAGTCGGCAAATCTGTGGAAAGAAAGCTGCGTAGCATGATCCTTTGAGCTTGCTCTGGCAACATGCATGGCAAGAAAGCCAATGCATGCTTGTGGCTGGTTTTGGTTGGAACTCTTGCTGATCTGCCCAGCATGACTCCCGCTGAGTGCTTGACTGCTCTGTGCAGGTCTCATAGGAGCACTCTTCTCTCCAGGTTTCAATGGTGCGCCTGACCAGCTTGAGCAATAATTTCGTGCCTTCTTTAATTGCATAAAATGTCAGATTTATATAAATCCACAAGTGACAGAGCTCGAAGACGCAGCTTCCAGAGCCGGGCAGCTCTTGGGATGACAAGTTGAGAGGACATATCCATGGCAGTGACTGACTTCTTCTCTGTTTTGTGCAGTGACCACGAATGATAACTTTGGGACCCTTGCCCCAGGGGTCAAGCCCTTCACAGTGAGTCACCTGGCCTCACCATGCGAACACACACTTTGATCTTAATCACCATTACTCCTCAATTACTCAAAGGTCCCTTCACTTGTGCTTGGCCACCTGACAGAGTGGAGTGTGATTTTGGCATTGAACATGATCATGAAAGATTTAAAATGTCCTGCGCAGCAAATTTTAACAACAGGAGCTGAAAGTTTGGATGCTGTGTAGGTGTACACGGGCTACTTCTGGTTCTGCACAATCTACTTCGTTCTGGCTATTATTGTGACCCACTTCATGATGCGTTACCCACCCCTGGGCCAGCAGCGCTCCACCTGGATCGCCTGGGTCAAGGTGAGTCACCGGATGACACATCCTTATTCACATGTCATCCTGTGACCTAATGTTCATGTAGCAGTGTCAGAGAGATCATATTGACAAGGAGCAACTTACTGTATGTTTGTCCTGTCAAGCCTTGCATATGTTGGTATCTAGCAGTGACAGTGCGGACCTGGAGCAGTAAGTTTGTTCAAAATGGGAGGTAATCTGGCAATAGAAAAGCAGTAGAAGAGTTCTGATTGTGCAAGTGTTCTGTGCGCAGGATCACAACTGGCTGAGCGCCATCGGCTTTCTGTCTGGCATTCTGGTGTCCATTGCCAATGTGCTCCAATTCCTGGGTGGCCAGGCTGCAGGTGACATCACCTATCTCGACTGTCCACATTTGGACAATATGCTCAAAAGTGCTGCAATCCCTTGTTTCTAGCTCTCCTGGTACTCTGCTAACTTTGGATAGGATTAATTGTGCATGCATGCATGCAGGCTATGCTGCCAGCGACCTTGTGCAGGCAAATCCTCTGGTGGCCACCTTCTGGGGAATTCTCTTCTTCAAGGTGAATTTTGCATTTTCTTCACCCTGGAAGCATGTTCATTGGATTCGCGATTAGTTGAGAGAGTGAGATACGCACTTCCGTCAGTGGCAGGAACCGTGCCTGCATGTTCCATCAAACAGGCATGTTGAAGCCTAAAACCACCGCTATATTGATGTGATTTTCCTTCTGTCTACGCAGGAGTACCGCAACTCTTCGCTGAAAGCGTACATCAGCCTGGGGTGCATGTACTGCTTCTTCATCGCTGCCGGTTAGTCATCTGACTACTTTCAATGCTGCTAAAAATATATTGCAATAGGAAACCTCATTACCCGGAGAGGACAGCTACTCACCTTGCCTTCTGCTGTAGTCCTCTTTGCGCAATGTTAGCATGCGCTGTTACATGGGAGCTTTGCCGGGAAGTCTGCATATATACTCGCCGCCTGGGGTAGGATTTGGGCAGGCTTTCCCCGCAGCTTGATTGCAGACGCAGCTTGCCTCTTGGCAGGACAAGGGAACATTAACAATGAATTGCCCTATATAAATAGAGATAAACAACCCCTGTTGCATGTCTGCAGTGGCATTGCTGGCGGCATCTGCACAAGAGCGGTCGGGACAGTGAGAATCCCTCGCCCGTATATCTTCGTGCGAGGTACTTCATGTAAAGTATGCGCGAAGTCCATGGCAAGAGCAGATCTCTGAAGTCTGCAAGGGGCTATTGGCGAGGGTGTGAAAACCGCTCCTAAATATGGGGAAGGACAGGGCTGGAATGGTAGTCAGCAGCCGTGTTGCACTGATCCTTTTGTAATTGGTAGCATGGACGGAAAGTTTAATCGGGTTAGTTGCTTCATATCGTGATGTCCGCGAGACTCTTTCCGGCCCGTATATTTTGTGCCCATGCAGCGTGGCATTCAGCCATCACGGCATGGTCCAGATTTCTTCGAAGCTGTGGCAAGTGGTGCTTATTGATTTCAATTGAACTCAGGGTCCGGGGTCGCAGACTGACAGTCTGAGACTGTGCACAAATGTTTTGAGTGTTGGGAGTGTTCCAGAATGTTTGCATCAAAATGCATATGTGCATGTAGAATTCCCCAAGACTGGTGAACAACATGTACAAACAAAGGAGTTTGTTGACCACGGTCAGTGTCATCAAGTGGCAGACAAGCATGCCTGCATGTATAAGCCACAGCGAACACGACGTCCATATGCCAAGAAGGCACTCGAACACTTATAATTGTCAGAAGCCTGAAGACTCACGTCTGATCAGAAGCTACAAGACCGAACACTGTTCAATGTTGTCTTGTAATGTCACTTGTTGTTGTCTTATTATAACACGATCATGGTAATTTCTCAGCCTGCGCCATGGCCAGCCAAGTACACTGCATGGCAAACGTTTGCAGCGAAGACCCGGCGTTAACACGCAGACACTATTTCAATCATCATAAGACGAGCACGTCGATCATGGTGGCCACATATGACTGAGCCGCATCTTCCGCCTAGGTGCACTTTCAAAGACTTAGCTTCCCATAGGGGGGAGTGCAAGAAGACCTAGTCACCCCAAGACAGTCCTCTGCGCAGCATACTCTGCCCCACAAGACGAGGATGTCAAGCATGGATACATGCCATTGTCAGGCCACACCCCCGACATGAATCCATTTTATGTGGCACAAATGCAGTAACACCCAGCCCACCAAACAGCTCATTCCACGCTTGCTGCTGCTCAGAAGACGAGGCTCTCGAGCATGGTTGCCAGGCACTGCATGGATGTTGCCAGGCATGACTGCCTTAACCGCCGTCTCCGCTTGGATGAGTTTCTGAAAAGTTGCAGCTTCTGAGATGCAATAACACCTAGCCCGCCAACACAGTGCACTTCACACAGTTCTATTCCTCTGATTCCTCAGAAGACGAGGGTATCGAGCATGGTGGCCATGCACTGCATGATGTTGGCGGACATGAGCTCGTTCAGGCGCGCGTCCAGGTGCTTCTTTGCGTCCATCTTGCCCACGCGTGCCACGCTGCGCGCGCTCGGCTCCAGCTCACCCTCCTCCGCCACCTGGCGCATTAGTAAACGCATCCGTAAGCAAATATCATTCTGACATATCAATTCTTCAGGGGCGCCAGTATCAAGTACTAAAGGTCCCTGGTGAGGCCCGGCTTGCCTTAGAGTGGTGCCTACAGACTCGGTAGAATCGTTGCATCCTTTAAACGTATGACAGCTCACCAAGAACACTTGCTCTGGCTTTAGTGCATAGTTGCACCATTCGGTCATGGTGAAATTTTAGGCCGTACATTCGGGCGAATCTACGGTTATACGGCATTTTCGGCCGTATATTCGGTCCAAAAGCCAAAATTATGTAATGTATCGCACGCGACCTTTCCTTCTTGCCAAATCTGGCTCCCAGACTCAATGGGTCAATTAGGTGGGTCAATCCCACTCACAACAGGTAGCACCATGTCTGATTTTGAGGACGATTCATCCCTGACACCTCTGCAACCCATTTGAGGGTGTTGCTTGGCTGTTCATGTTGTGTGCTGGTAGCTAATTGGATGAAAAAACAGAAAATGGAGATGTCCACGTGGTAGCACGTGTAATGACGTCATCACCGAATGTTAGGCCATACGGTGCTCCAACTTTCAAAAGACCGAATATACGACCGAATATACACCGTATGCCGAATGGCCGAATCCGAATGGTGCAATTATGCTTTGGTGCAAGGTAGCCCATCAGTAAACTGGCAAGAAGGAGCTTGCCAATGTTCAAAATTACTACATTGTCCTCAGCAATTGTAGCAAAACTTCCATGGATGGCCATACTAGGAAGGCTGCTTACCTCGCGCTCAAAGCTGTCTGCCAGCGTCTTCATCTCGCTCACAGCGCGCGCGTTGTCCTTGGTCACCGTCTCAAAGTCCCTGCAGCAAATCATGGAACCTCTCAAGGAAAAGTGTGCCGGTTTCTGGTCCTTTGCGGGCATTGAGCATAAATGAAATCTGTCAACACAACGCTACGCCACCGCTTTTTCTTTGCGAACAACGTGCGTGCTGTGTCTAATTGCGGGTGATGCAGCAAGGTGTGCAAAGCAACGATTAGGACTGCGCATGAAAGGACACACGTTGACAGCTGCAGCTGACACAGTATACAGGAAGGGGTTGCGCACTTGAGGGTGAGGCCATGCGTCCAGGCCTTCTTCTGCAGGTTCATGAGCATGCGCTCCTCCAGCTCATTCTTGCGGTAGCTGATAGCAATGCTGTAGTAGTGCCTGTTCAGGCCATGGATCAGCGCCTGCCACACACACATATGGTCAGCCTTAGTAGTAATTACTTCAGTTCATTGTTCCCTATCACTTAGAAACCCGGGCAGAAGTAATGCTTGCAAATCTGCCGTTGACAAGGCCAATTGGACGTGCTACATGGCGTATTGCAGATATCAATATTTCAGATAACATTAGGACAGAGCAGCACTTTGCCATGTAGCAAACGGGATGACCCAGTCTGCAGAACAGTGCAAGAAGAAGTGCTGCCGTGATCATTCTGCCACTGAAAATAACAGGAACAAGGCCAAGATAAATACAGGCCGCAGCAACACATGAAGAGGCCCTGTCAGAGCACGTTTGAGCAACAACACAAACATGTCACAAGCGGCCGTGTCGAGCAGGGTGCGAGCGGTAGTGCTGATGACTGATAATGACACATGAGCCAATAGCCATGTCAGCCAGGGGGCGCTGACCTGGATGCTGGGCTTGTTGAGGTAGCCCAGGTTGGAGGTGGTCTGCCGCGGCTCCTGCCCAAGCATCATCGTCTGCGGGTTTATCAACCTACGCGCACCCACAAACGCTCAAATACTCCAATTAAAAAGATGATGGTGTTACAGGACACATCGCAGGAGTCGGTCTTAGGCATGTGTTCTGCTGAGGAATGCTGGCTTTCAAACATCCGCGATGAGCTCTGATGTCCTCCAGAGCTGACCACAGGAGAGTGCGAGCGCAAGCAAAGCCAGAGTAAAACACATGCCATAAGGGTGATCAACCTGCGCCCCCATACACGCTCAGATGCTGCATAAAAGAACACGATGGAGTCACATGATGCCTCACAGGAGCCCTCGAGGCATGTGCTGCCACTCCATCAGAATCACTCACCTGAAAGCATCGATGACCACCTTGCCCTTCACAGACTGGATGGGGTCCACCACCACTGCCACTGCCCTCTGGTTCAGCGCCTCAAAACTCTGCGCACAGCCAATTACCATCTCAGCACATTTTCAGATGACAGAGAGTGCACGCATGGGTCAGAGTTTTCACTGATTCCAGGAGGATGATGTGAACTTGAGCCACAAGGTGGAGGGTGAAAAGTGGCAAGGAAGGGATGCGTGTGCAGGACCTGCTGGGTGTTGATGTCCACTCCTGAAAGCCAGCAGCCAAAGCCAGGGTGACTGTGGTACCATCCTACCACCATCTCTGGCCTGCAGCAGATACAAAAATCAGGAATTAGGCGGTGATCTCACAGGGATCCAGCAGGATGCCCACACCAAGGCACACTCCGATGTGACAGTGCTGAGGTGCAGCATGAAGCATAGGAGTTCCTTTCATACAAAACCAGGAAACACAATTGCAGGCGAAGGACGGACCTTCCACACTGCTTCAACATGTCCAGCATCTTTGTCTGGAAGACAGGGTCGACCGCCTCAACACTGACGCCTGTGCCAGACTGGGGCATGGCAAAGACATCCACCACCTTCACCGTGTAGTCGTCCACAAACTCTCCCAGCATCAGACCCATGACCTCCATAGGCACTCCTGCCCTCCCTACACTCTTGCAAAAAGCAGTTCTGCAATAAGATCACTGTCTACAAGTGTGAAGCGAAGCTTCTAAGAAACAATCACACTTGTATGCCACGCTTTCGAGACATGCAACGTTTGCCTGTTGATGCGACATTGCTGGTATAGAATCTTCCAAGTGTATCCTGATGAAAAGTAATCTAATAGAGGCGAGTCGCAACACTGTTGCCCAAACCTCATAAAGCACATCGTTCTTGGACAATGAGCAGAAGTAAATTCGCATGTTGTACATGTGCACATGTGTTAGTGCAGCAAATGCAACAAACTCCCAAGACGCACCGTGCTTGAGCATCTTCAGCAGCGCTAAAGAAGAAATGTATATCTGCTCGGACGTGTCCACTTGTGGTGCGTCTGAGTTGCCAGACATATTGCCTCCCTGTCCACCAGGATTCTGTAGCATTCTTGATATGCGGTCCATGGTCAAGTTTCACTACTTCTGAAATGCAGTGGTTTTGAAGCTATGTTCGTTGATAGGCAATTTGAATAAGGCAATCTTATTAGTTTGCTATTCAGAAGTGTCACAATCTTTGGCTTCGGGCTTTGTTTGTACTTTTGCTTGGGCCCTCTGCTCTTGCTCTTCAGGGTTACGTTGCAACCAATTGGGTTAGTAACCCATCGTCCAAAGAACATCTTCATGGAGCTCGCATTCCACGCTTTCAACGGCACCGATCAATAAAGTGGCGGACGCTTGTCTGTGGAAACTTTTTCTTCCAGATATATAGTGGAGCTCCAGGCGTATGGAATGCACATACTGATGTCCCTCCTTATCAGGTTACTGGTGTTCTTCATTGCCCACAACTGCCTGTTTGCAGCATCGGACACAGATCGGTGAGTGATGTACTATTTCGTTCTATTTTCCGAGATTGCATGCCTCCTTCATGTCTGCGATTATCAAAGAGCAGTAACATGCTACAATATACAATCTTTCTCAGAATCAGAAAGTGGAATATGGACATCTACAGCATCCTAAATCGGTTACTATACTGCGCAGATTGATTTACAGTATCAAGGCGGACACATTCTATCACGCCGGTCAGCCGGTAAGTGCTTCCCGCTACACACTGCAGCTATTGTTGATCCTGACCTGTTTTCACAAGGACTTCTTGAGAATAATGTACCGTCAAAGATCTTGAAATATTGCTGGCAAAAAGGTAATTGGAGCGCAGACCTGAAGCATGTGAATCGGCAGGATACTCCGGAGAGCGAACTCAGAGGGGACGAAAAGTGTGCTGTGCCTTGCGAGCTGGGTGCTCTTGGCACGAATGGGGAGCAACAGCTGACTGGACCCTGCGGATGTATTGGCCCAGAAGGCAACTGCAATGAGGAGTTCAATCAGGTGATCGTGAGGGACCTATGCAGCAGGATGGGGAGCAATCCTGTCGCAGGGAGCGCACAAGTTGACACACCGCTGCCCACCAGTGAGCAGAGCAAGCCGCAAGGGAAGCAGCGCCTTTTTCAACTGAGGGCCGGGGCAGAGTGAGCCCCTTTGATAGCACTGACTGGCACCAAAAAAGTCTCATCCTTCAACATGCACTTTGTGGTCACAGCTGTTGGTAGAGCGCTTTTTTCTCACAATTTTGATCAAGTCAGCTGTGACTATTGTGGTATGCTGCTGGGATTGAGGCCATGCATGCGCGCAGGTGTTGGCAGGAGAGCTCGATAGACAGGGGGATCTGCAATGTGATCTTTCCGGCAGAGACCCAACCTATGCTCAAGTGGATACAGAAAGCGGGGTCAAAGAATATCGAGTTTAGCCACTGCTCGCTCTCCTTCGGCGATCAGCCGCCCCTGAAGAGCACCTTGTGTTTCACACCAAATGAGACCCTCAGCGAAGGTAATGAGTGTTTTCCCATTTGCATCGCCTGCTTGCTCTGATTTCTTTGGTTTCATCTGCACTCCGATCCTGTTCTGAGCTTCAAATTTTATTGACTTGTATACTATTTTCTCGGTTACAGGTGCACCAAGGGTGGTTCTTGCGCATCTTCGTGCATTCACACAAGCACAGGACACGCCGAAGCTGAGGTTCACGGCATCATATGACGACAACATGGAATTTGTTACACAAGAACTTGTATTCGACACTCAGGTTGCCTTGGGCACTGCCCCGGTGACTACTTGACAAAGGCAGGGCCAGCAAAGAGGCCAAAATTACCGTCGCTTTGATGGCGTCATGCAAAACTGTGACACTTGACGAAGTTGATTAATACTCACAGTACTCTAAGGCCATTGTCACAATAGCGGCAACACCGCTGTCTAATACTGTGGTGTGCTGAACATGAATATGTGAACATGTAGTGTGCTGAACATGAACGTGTATACCAATAAGGAATACGGAATACATCAGCCTGTTCAGACCCGCCTCCTGCACACTGTGATAACAATCGTAGCAATGATTTAGGCCTGAATTGCCAAAATTACAGCCTCAGAGGCTCATTTATCATCAGCATCTCATGCTGCGAAGAGGATTGGCAACCAATAAAGGTATGACTGATATCTCTGCTCTTGTCACTCGGTGGTGAGATCCGTTTCAAATACCAGTACGGGTCCGTTGCAATGGCCAACATGGAAGCCTGCCTGGCTGCTAGGCCCAGCCTGCCTTCCTTGAATGGCTAGGTAAAGCCAGTCTTTACCTATAGCAGAAAAAACTTATATATATAGCCGTGTAACCAGAAATAAAGGGACTCGCGCTTTGTTCATGAGTATGAGCTGTTGCGACCGCACTCGAGCACGATTGATCACACTGCACACCATAATTTCTCTCCGATGTGTCCATGTAAGGTATGCCTTTTTTGGACAGCAGGCCCCCAAACAGGATCGCTCCTTTCCATTTCATTACCAAGCATGGGGCCGCGCATTTGGACGCCAGAAGGGCAACTATATCTGCTGCCAAGCATGGTATGACCTCAAGCCTGGACCTTTTCCAAATATCTGCTCCACGATTGCAATCACGAACACCTCCATAAAGTGCCAATATAGCGAGTCCAAAAGTGAGAAAGGAAGAAAGCAACTCACGGCACAGAGCTGTCAGTGCCGCCTGGCACCTTGCTGCCCTTTGAACCATCATAAATGCCCACTTCCGAGGTCTTGGCCTTCCTCTTTAGCGAGCGCTTGCCATACACTTCCTTTGCAGCCCCTGACAAAAAGATGGCCACCCAGATTATGGCCAGGCCCCAGGAGTAGTAAGCAGGCAGCTGCACGTCCGGCAGGTTGAAGCCGATTATGGCATTGGCAAAGGTTATTAATAAAGCCTTCCGCCCAGTCCACTTGTGGCAGGTCGCCCAGAGCCACCTGGCGGACACACCCCATTTTAGTTAGTCTTTTGGTCTGAATATTGAAATTCCAGGAGCCATGCACACGCATGGCTCAGCCTTTCTGCACAAGCAATGATGTGGCGCTTTACAACGGCACAAGCAACATGGGGGAAACTTATGTTGAGCTAAGATACGCAAGTTCAACTGCGGGCAGTAGAGCCGCCCTGGCTATTTGACAAGGTACTCATGCTGCCCATTCGCTATTTGACAGCTCCTTGTGGGTGCCGTTGTCCATTGGCAGGCTCAGAAAGGCTATAGGACCCTGAGTGGCGGGGGGCGACATAAACACCGAGCACCATGCCCACGATTGTGCTTGGATCTGGCTAGTCCAACAAGGGGTAGAGTTATGCCAGCCTTTAATTGCAGCTTGTCTGCACGAAGCACCTTGCCTCTTGGCAGGAAAAGTGTGTGATGCTGATAAGATTGATAGGGCCGCCTAGAGACAGTGCCTTGTGACAGGGACAATTTCATTGTGACTTTAACTTTGACTTTTCAGAAGCTCGCCTGATATCGGCGTCCAGGTGCGGTCGGTACACAAGGGCGGTGACTTGAAGCGCCGCCAGAAAAACAGCCAGGAATCCAAGTGTCAGGTGCACCACAAACAGGGGCGTTGCCTCCACTCCATCCCATGCCTTTATGCCCAGGCCCAGACCGGCAACAATCATCGCCACTGCAACCACCTGTGCCCACATTATCCTCATCATTTCACGCTATGCCTGCCGGAGGCAAGGTGCGTCTGCAAGGTGCGTCTGCAGACCAGGTGCAGGTAGAAACTGCCACAAATCTAACTCCTGTTGGAGTTGCTAGATACCACGGGCACGGCGCTCAATACCGCCCATCTGCCGGCCGGGGCCATATGGCTGAACTGGGCCGCAAGACTAGGACTAATATCGCTCAAGCACCGCACCTGTCATTACAGCTGGCAGTAACTCGCCAGACATCTAATGAAACAACTTAGAAGCATCAAGGGATGAGCAAGGGCTGCATTGGGTTGTGCGGCGGTGTCTGGCTAACTACGTTTGTCATGATTGTAGTCAATGGGCATGCTGTGTTGCAGCACAGCTACCTGGTATGACTGTAAAAAGCAATTGTGTACGGAGACCTTGACAGCTCTACTTTGCCAGAGCCCTACCTCAACGTGCAGCCGCGACCATCGACTTTAGAAAGAAGAACTCAGACAACTGGTGTGACAAAGAAAGGAGGGATGGATTTTACCCCGAGCGCTCTGTGTGCGTGGAACCAGGCTGGCGGCCAATTGTGCTTGCAGGTGCGCGCGATCATGACACTGATGGGCAGCAGCATGCACCAGGCCACCACCATCAACACTCCATGCGCCTGCACTTCAATCGTGCAGCAATGACCACAAGGTCTTCTGGGGTGCACTGGCATGCGGATGCAATCTCTAAGCTGGCAGACAAGAACATCAAGAGAGGAGGTCACAAACTCCTCAGTATACCCCTTGCATGCTTCGATGCTTTGGTAGAGAGCACGCCAATGAGCGCTCTCTTTGCCCTGTGCAACAGTGGGAGCCTAGGGACACAAAGCTACCATTTCTCCGTTTTCTTCATGCAGTGAACAGTCCTTTCGTTTGCGCAAGTGGTTCAGTGCAGCCTTATAAATTGTTTAGGAGTGACGCTTATTAGGATGGTTGAACAATTTGCAGATACACGAAATTTTTATGGTTGAGAATAAGCCACGCACCACTGGGAAGGGGTCATAGGTGGTGGCGCTGACGTCAGCGTTCCCTCCCGCCAGGTCCAGTAACGCGCTCAGAGACGCGCTCGTGTCGTGCCGCGCCAATCCGCCATTGGCCGACAGCGGGCCGCTCGCGCCGCTGTGCCACATCAGCATTGTGTAAGCGCCACGTCAACACCACCTCAGCAGAATTCTACAACAGCATGACACCAAATCTGCGCCCAGGCGTACTGGTGCAGACACAAGCCCCCTGGAAAACAAGGAACACTTGGGCAACAGAACACTTGGGCAAGAACATTGATCTCAGATGCATATGACCCTAAAGCCATTGAATGATTTTGCAGGCTAGTATGAAGTGCACGGGTGATGGAGGGGTGCATGGGTTCACATGCAGTCGACGATGTAGTTCTTGGCGCTGACACCCTCCGGCAAGCGCAGAGTGAACAGCGCCTGAATGGTGCCATTTGCCAATTTTGTGGCCTCGGATTTGAGCACTTGCAGGACTCCCTTGGGGTCAGGCTGCACCCCTGACTCTGACTTGGACGCCAGGTAATACTGCTCCGCTGTCGCACCTGCGCAGCAAGTGGCAGTGCAATATATATGGACAGCATTATGCGAGCCAGCTTGAGTGACTGCTCCTTTTTCTTCCTGATTTGCTTCAAGGAGTAGCAGATGCATGATATGAAGCAGCTTGGTGAACAGTTTGGTGAACAGTAGCCTTGCTTTGAGGGAATGTAACTCTTGCGGCAAAGTCTGCAGCCTGCAATCCGCACCAGTCCACGCCGGGGAGCAGCTTTCTGGTTCTCTTTGTTTGTTTTGAGACCAGATTCGCAAAGCTCTCGACAAGCCCAATCCAATGGAGCGCGACCCTGGTATATTTGAATTCAGGAAGACTTCTAAAAGTTGCCTTGAAACACTCCCGCGCCGCCGAGGGGCCGGGTTTTAGAAAGAATACCACAGTACTATAGTAATCATTCCAAAAAGAACGATTGGGCGCTCACCAGTGGGGCAGGTGGGGCATGAGCGGACAACGATGGCGCTGGTCCCGATCATCTGTCCGGGCTTTTGCGAGAGCCCCCACGCGCACCAGCCTTCACCGTTCGCGCACTGCAGCAACGCCGTCATATCTCGCCTGCCTGCAGCGAGCGGGTGGTGTCCGATTCAGTGGAATTAAGCTTCTCACAAAGTGCACGAGCATACCTCGACCGCTCTACATTGTCTGATTGCTGGCCTGCACGCGTGGTGGCCAGGCCTATTGCTGGCGTTCATGAGCCATTCGCCCAGAGGACTTTAAAATCTCAGCCTCAGCAGTTTGAATTCGCATGCTGCGTCTATTTTGTGCATGCCTGGTTGTGCAAACAAGGGAGTACGGGTCGTGTGTAATGCAATTGCAAGTGGCAGTCAAGCTGCTCAGACCTCTGCAGTTTCTTCTTTGTACAAAATGCTAGTGTGCTGTCGTGACAGGGCAATTGAAGCGAGGCAGCTCCAGCCTTGCAAAGCCATAGATGACGATATGGCAAAGATGGAAGTGACTCCTTGCCTGCGAGGGTGTCGAGTCGCCAATTCAGGCGCACATCGGCGCTGTCCTGCGACAGCGTGGCGCAGTGCGCGTACAGCTCATCCGCCCCGTCAGCGCCGAACCTTGCTCTGCACGCGTTCCCTCCCTCCCCGGCCGCCGGGGCGGGCGCCGCCGCCGCGTTGCCCGTGGATGCCTGTATAGGCAGTCCTTTTCGAAGACAAGTTCGAATTTGCTATGACTCGCGGGGGCATCGTAGGCGGTGGTGACAAATCATGGCTTGCTTTGCCTGGGGTTGGAATGTGATGAGAATTGCCCTATAATGACAGCACCGTTGCTGGCATTGCGCAAAGAATTAGGTGAAGGCGCGAGGGAAACAAATAATGCGGTGCCATGTGAACCCACAGCTTGTGACTGCTTGCCAAGAGATTGCCTGGCGTGGGGAGGGATCAAGGCGTGTCAGAAACACTGACCGCTAGCGTGGTGGGGTTAGTCAGTGCCACAGGCAGCTTTGCAAGGGCCTCGATAGAAGCCTTGTTGGGGTTGGGGACCGTGTTGGGGCTGCCATCCGCATTGACAACCTGCGAAAAGAATGATGAATATTAAGCAAAACATGCACATACCTTGTCAGTGAGAGATGCAGACAGCCCTGCAGAGACTGCAGCTGCAGGCAGCAGTGACAGCGCATTATGGGCCTCAGAAGAAACGGTGAACAAGGCTTGTTGGGTGATCAAAGCACACCTGCATGATCCAGCCCAACTTCCTGTGCGCAAAGCATTGGTAGAACACCGTGCTGGGCGTTGTCCTGTGCCACACAATTACCATTCGCAGTCAAGGCAACGCAATCTAGACTGACATAACGTTGATTTCACACAACACACAAAACACTGTTGCAACCCCACTCTCGTGAGAAAAGCCTCCCGGAGGAACATCACATGAGGCCGACAGGTTGGCACCTGTAATGCTGCGTTAAGGGCCCTGATATACCCAAAGTATGTATAGTAAATTAATCCATGCATTGGTATCTTGCCAAGGGGTGCGCACATGTTGGGAGTCCAGGTGAAGGTGAACGGATTTGCGACCGTCCCTGCAGCGGAGTCGCTGCCGCCGTAAATGATGTCAGAGTCCTCTCCCCCGCCATTGACGTTGTCCGTAATGTAAATCGGATGCGTCTCTCCCGCCTTTATCTGCACAGGGGCATTACTACATGTTTGAATCCAAAATTGGATCCCAGCTTTCAGGCGGCTGGCGTTGCTGCAGTGCAAACTGCCATTGGTATGCCCAACATGCGCTGTGGTATATGTCCGTCAAGCCCTGTGCTGAGTGCACTCAGAAGACCCAAGACTTTTATTTAATCCGGTGAAACATGCAGTTACTGGGGCAATGACTAGCAAAGGCGGCAGCAGCTGTGCAGAGTCCCATTATTTTTTTAGAAGAGCACCTGTTGATGTGGTGTTGCAAAAGAGAGAGAAGCATGGGAGCAGGACAGCCAAAGAGGCACACCAGAAGGATTTGTTATTGTCAACAACAGCGAGTACTGCAGGAGATATGCAATGTGGGAGGAGCAGCTCATCCAGCCCAGGTGAGACCCAATAACAAAAACAAGAAGAAGGCTTACCACAAAGGTGTATGTTGTGCCGCGCCCCACTTTGACCACCGGTGTCTCCAGGCCGTTCACGTGCAGGCTCAGTCCCCAGGCCGGCGGATTTGGGTAGTTCTTGTTGGTGCCTGCGAGCAATAGGGTGGATTAGGTCATTAGTGTCACTGGTGCCAAGCAGAAACTACAGTTTGGCTTGCGCAATAGCTTGTGAAAGCTGCAGCCAGCATGACATAATGGACAGTTGGATGGTACTTCCCAGTGCGCTCAGACTTTGTATGCAAGACTGGCTTGGAAACTGAATGCACACAACTGACTGCCTACACTTGAGCCTTGTATGGCAAGTCAGGTTGGCAGAGATCTGATAAAGCTGAGCAAACAAACAGTTTTTGTTGTACCTGTGGTGATTTCGATCATGTTGGTCTTGGTGAGATCGAGCAGCTTTGGCGGCTGCATGGTCGGCTGCGGCGCGGGTGCTGTCGCGCCTGATCAGGCAACACATATTTCGAATTCAAATTCGAATAACTTCAGAAGTTGTAAATACACCATCTTTGCCAAGTAAATCCGGTATCCGCTGCATTGGTGCAAAAGTGGTGCATGCCATCAGCGCTGTTGATCTAAACAGAAACTTGAGTCAAGCATGCAGCAATTTTAGCGTCACCTGCTATCGGAGGAGAAAGCAGCGCCTTGCACTGGCTGGGAGCGCCCAGGCTCAGCTTGAACCCATCCGGTGCGTATGTGGGGCCCTGCAAAAAGACAGTCACTCTCAAGAGGCCTCAAGCTAAATTATACTGTATTTTCTCACGCGTTTCCTAGTCCTTACGGACTAGACACGATACCTGTCTTCATGTCTTCATGTTATGGAGACAGTCAAGACTTCATGGAAAAGCAAGCCGCGATACCTGCCTTGGTCTATTACCTGTTACTCTGACCAACTCTTGCAGAGGTACTCTTGCGGCTTTCACTAGTCCTATGGCAGTGAGCAGTTGCCGGCTGCTTTTTTCCCTCGTATACAGTAACAGTTGAGGTTCTTGCACACAAGACTTTAAAAGATTTGAAGAGGCGTACCCTGTTGCTTGGGGCGTGAAAGAGCACTACAGGTTCCGCGGCAGTAGACCCCTGAGACAACGGCCCAACTCCCCAGACTGCATATTTTGGTGCTCCCACCGGCCAGTCATGCTCAAACCTGCACGCTTGAAGATAGGTATAAATAAATAAATGGGTCGTATTTTGGTACTTAGGACTGGAAAGTGTGTGCTGAAGATAGGAAGAATAATACTGATAAATGCTGTGCGATAATTTGCAGTAAGAAGGGGTCATTTGCAGTAGATATCAATTTATGCATGTCCCTGTATAAAATATACAAGGACATGCATGCAGTGCATGAGCGCTCGTTTCAAGGCAGGCATTCACCTGCCATTTGCCTACCGCGCAGGCACTCATTACTCTAGGGCTCACACTGTTTTGTCAGCGAGTCAATTCACATGGTAGTGAAAATTTTGCATGACTAATTGGAATTAGGCATGACAAAATCGTCCGCGTACGTGCAAATGTGCCTGTTCACTCAGGCGAGTTGTCAAGGGCAAGGGGTGCCTGTGTGTACTGTCTACTACAACCACCAAATCTGGCTCCCATCCAGAGCGAGCAACCATCCAGCAACTTGAAGGTAAAATCCGTATATTTGTAACTCACGCCCTCAGAATGACTGACTCAGTGAGCCAGCAGTTGGGCCTCTCACTTGTTGGAGGCCTTGAGGGGACGGGCGAAGGTGACAGTGACGAGGTTGCCGGCTCCGCGGTTGCAGCTGACGAGCTGTGCGGAGTTGCCGGTGTTTGTGTGCGGCATGCCCAGCAGGCCAGAAACGGGGCACACCCCAGCGTTCTGCGTCCCAAGCGACACAACAGCAATTTCAAGCGCTTCTCAGAATGCAGCTTGTTCATGCTGCTGGTTTTTTGCTAAATGGCAGCTAAACAACAAATGAGTTGAGAACACCTACACGCGCTAGTGATGGACTAGAAAAAGGGAAACATCCCATTTAATGTGGTTCTGCTCAATGCATGTGGAGGAAGAGCTTTCACCAGAGATATCACTGACAAGCCCGTGATTGCATTCACCAAAGCGCAATGCGCAGACCCTTAACCCTAAAATAAACCTTCCTAGAAGCTGAGGAAGCAAGGCATGCACCCGCTACCTATCAGAATAGCCACAAATGTCCTTTAAATCAGTAAAACACGCCAACCTTCATGACTTCACAGCAGCCTGGGGACAAACCAGAACCGTGCAGATGATTGTCACCAAGCCGCTGTTCTAGTGTGATACCCATGCAGTGCATGTGCATTTTAATGGGGGCCACACCTGGCCTCCTTCGTAGTTGCACTGTTCCTTGGCAGTCAGGTAGTAGCTGTACGCAAAGCACTTGTCCCCCACCATGCCAGCAATTACCACATCACTCCCAATCATCTGAACCTAAACAGCAACTTAGCAGATCATTCCCAGGCCTCAATATTGGCTGTGATAACCCTGTGCTTCCAGAATTTTTAAAAGCGCATGAAAGGGCATTTTGCCATGCTTCTTTGCACGCAACGGGACCTAAAATTAGAAGTTTAATTAAATTGCAAATCAAGGGCCGAGGGCCGATGCTGCAAAGTTTGATGCCCCTGACTCCCCTGGTTTTGAATGGCTGCACAGAAGGACCTCAAAGGCTGAACATGACACATGCACCCTTCCTCATTTGCTTAGTGAAGCTGGTACATTTTGGATTGAAACTTTCGAATTTCGAGTTTTTGAGTTTGAATATGTCACCTCTGTTGCGTTGTCGCTGCTGTAGCCAAAGCCCATCCACATGTTGGCATTCAGGAATGCACGGTACGAGACAGTCACCGCCTTTGCCATTACTGGATCGGGATTGTCCAGCTGTGAAACAAACATGAAACTGTCCTTCCTTGCTGCACAACACTCCTTAATCGGTCTCGATACAGCAGTGATCAGTTTAAGTCGGCCTTTCACATTCACATGCCCACTGGAGCCTTGAGGAAACTGCTGCAGCACACATGAGGGTGACCGGTGGCAGGTACAAATAACCAGAATCTGAGGTGTCATATGATGTATGTTACATCACATGACATCATCAGAATCTGCTCGTCTGGCATGCGCATTTTGATCTTCCAGTAGGCACAGTTGCCAGGGGCTGTGTAAACCATGCGCACCTTCCATTGCATCTGGTAAAAGTTTGGCGACAGATCGATGCAGTGGTCAAAGCTGCCTGCGTCAGCCGCCGCTGCCGGCGCCGATGCAGGTGCCAAAGATGACACGTTTCCTGTGACAAACAAAGGTCAAATGTTGGAACAGGCATGCAAACAGCCAGCTGATGTGCAAGACAGCCTGTAATGGCATCTCTTTTCTCTCAGCATGAACACATCAGCGTGAAATCAAAATGGCGACCGCCTTGGGATCAACGTGACTTAGAATGACTAAGAGTGACAATGGCTTGCATGACAAACCTGGAGCCAGTATGACATGCCCAAAGTCCGCCAAGAATTCCTCGCACCTGCACACAATGCACCAGTCATGCGCACAAAGAAGAGTCGGGCTTGATATTGCCCCTGGAAAGCTGAGAAGCCTTCTTGAGGCTCTTTCCCAGCTCATGCTGCATGTTGTCAATACCTTAAATCAGCAGCCTGCAGGAGGTTTGATCATTGTTGCTTGCCTTCCAATGTTGTTCAATTAGTGCATGTGCATGGCAAATTGTCAGAGGGGCAGGATTTGGGCTACCCACAAGCTAAAAACAGATGCAGAGAGAGACAGAGCACACACCATACTGAGATGATTGAGATGTTCTTCCATGTGACTCCTGCAGGGAGCTGCACCGTCTGCAGGCAGCAACAAGTGCCGAGTAGCTTATTAAGTATATAATAGCTTACCAAGTATATAACAGCTTACTAAGTATATTTGCAGAAGTATCCATGCAGAAACGGTGCGGTTTTCTCTCTTTTTTGGCCTGACTTCATGCCAGGACATTTGACTTATGGACGCCTTGGTCAAACCTGGAAGCAGGATATACTCTGACATAACATAAAGCAGTTGGCAGGAAGGGAGTTGAATTAGGCGCACCATTTCCGCGTTCTGCAGGGGCGTCTCCAGGCGCATAGGGTCCAGCTCCACACCCTTCCTGCGCCCAGGGATTTAAATCTCTAGGCAGGCACCCCATCGAATGAGTATCAATCTACAGCACCATAAATCGCAAAATTTGCAATGAGTTGCTTTCCTGCCTCTTTGCTCAAGCCCAATGGCATAGGAATTGCTACAAGCCTGTTTTGCATGCACAGTCTTTGACTACCAGTGTAACCAAACCATGCCACAACCTCCTTCCCTATACTGCAAAATAGGCCCTTCAAGGTGAGGGTACAGTACTGATCTGCAATTGTGTGCACGAATCGATTGGTAATCACCTGAGCTGGTCCTGCTCGAGGCCGAGGCTCCCTCCCCACCAGTGAGCGGCGGGTGCCTTGCCGTCATAATTGAATTCTGTCACCCGGAAGGTGCAGTCATCCAGGATGCTGATGTGGCCGCTCACCTGACCACAAGCACAAGGTATATTGTCACATGTCTTCCAAGATACTTGTTGCTTCACAAGGCCAATGTAGCAAGACTTTACATTGCCCATTGAAAGGCCGATGCTCAGTTTTGGCAGTTCCCCCTTGAGTCGGCCAGGTGCAATGAGGAGCAAACTGCTTGCAAAAAAAGGAAGCTTCAGCAGATTCTACAGCTTTCCAGAGCACCTGTATGCATCGAGGGTTGGGATTTCACAAATGTAGAACCCACGCCCATTATCTGCATGTCCAGGACTGGCTGTGTGCTGCAAGCTGCTGCTGCAAAACGAAAAGTCCCCAGCGGAACAGCCAAGGGCACATGCAATTCTTGCTGCATGAGCTCTTTTGCCATACATAGGCAGTACCGCACCTTGCCTCTGGCAGGAGAAGCGTGTAATAACATCAATTTAAACATAGCATTTATGCAGCAGCGCACCCCGTGGTCCATCGTGGTGAGGTCGCCCTGGTACCCCACATACGGATGCGTCCGGGACCCGTTGCAGCCGCGCATCGGCACGCCGGCCGCTGCCGCTGCCGGGCCGGGGGCGGCCGCTGCATGCACCGTGACAATGCTTTTCAAGGGAGTCTGTATCTGACCTATCTTGCTTTGGAGTGAGCTGTATACTAGAACAGATCTTTAAAGAGCAGATTAACTTGAAAAAGGGTGGCTAAGCAGGGTTCGCATTGGATTTTGAATGATGTGTGTATTGGACTTGGATGCGGGAGGCAGTGAGGGCGTGGGACCTGCCTTGGAGAAGGGCTCTCTGCGCTCCGGCGACTTTAATGAGATGTGGGCACCTGCATTGCGTTCTTTGAGTTTACTGACTTAGTGTGTGCTCACTAGGGTTGCTCGAAGACCAACGTCAGTGGGTGCAACTCAACGAAGTACAACTATTCGTAATCCTAAAAGCCTTCAGACTCGCCCTCAACGACCGGGAAGTCTGCAACGCTTCCGAATGCAATCACAAAGCACGATCCCACTGATTTTCTGTTGGCACATTCGGGACGTACTTGGCTTTGACGGTCGCGCGGCACACGATACATATGATGATCACCCACGAAAGAGTACTGGGAACCTTTATCATGATGTCAGTGGGTTGTCCAAGTCAGCAAGAAGCAGTGCTTATATCTTGCTGCACCAAGCGGGGATGGCGGTTGATGCACAAGATGTAGTTCTTATCTGCTTCCACTAAATATGTGCCGTTCATTATACTGAGGGGTTTATATTCCCTCAACATCCGCATCGCGCGATGTTTCATCGCGAAGCATCTCGCGATGGATGGGTGAGAGCCAAGATCGGCACCGGCATGAAAGTATGGCCTGAATAGGCTCATGCTGCCTCTCGAGAGGCTGGTCCATTCTTTCTCGCGAGAAGGAGACAGAAAGAGACCAAGCAGCTTTAATCTCACAAAACATCGCAAAATCTCCAACTTAACACAAAGAAATTTTAGCCCCTCGTAAATTCAACAGCTCCCCAATTACCATGGCAAGCTTCGCACAAGTACTGGCCATCGCGCTCGCCCTCTGCGGTGCTGCAGTCACCATCGATGCTGCCTGTACAGCAGCAAGCCCCTACGTCGGGTTTACTGGACCTCTCACCACCGTTGACCACATGGTGAGCCCCCCTCCAAGAACTGTGTGCATTCTTGCTCCAAACCCAAACGACATGGCCATTGACCACGAAGGATCCTGCTCTGAGGTGCCTGGTTGTATAGATATGCCAGCGTCGATGCTGACAAAGGTTTCCTTCTTCATCAAAGTTGCGTCAAAAGGTCGTATTGAATCGTATTGAACTCCAAAGGAATGATTTCGCCGTGGTCGATCCGGACAACCCTAAGCTTACCGATCATGATGTGTGTGCTCGGCTGATCTTTCTGTCCATGTTACGCAGATCGGAGGTACCATCACCATCCTGGACGACTGCAGCTTCAAGGTGAGTGCTTTCCTAATTGCTTTTCACGTTGACGAGAACATTTTGTGAATTCGCCATTCACCTCCGATCTTGATGTCAACAGTGCTGCTGAACCGTACTTCTCGCAGGAATGCCTCCACTTCAACAGCACGTCTCCAGAAAATTGAATTACTCCAGAAAGATCATAGTGTGATATTGAATGCGTCACGGGTGCAGGTGACCAACTTCTCGTATGATGGACTTGCCCCGGCCGTTCACTGGTGGGGCGCGAAGAGCCTCGGTGTCAAGGACCTCAAGTAATACTCCGCCACTGCTTTGATCTGAACTGCCATTGCAAAAGTACTGTCAGAACTGTGGCTGCCCAGGACCTCACGATCGGCCATTCGTGAGTGTCGCGCGCGCAGTCTTTGTACGTCAGATGAACTGGCGCTTGAGACAAGCAACTGAAAAATTTGGGTTTTATTTACAGGGCTGGCCAGGAGCTCAACCCCATGACAGTCACCGGTCCAGTCAACGGTCTTGAGATGGTAAGAACTCGCCCATTTCCCATGTTCTCTTCTTCAAAAAAACTCTCAAATAGTCGCTGCTTCTGGTGTACGCAGCCCGGATGACAAGCATGCAGAGCTGTTTTGGTGCCACTTATAGCATGCAACACTCGTTAACCATGTCTTGGCAATGGCCTCAGAGCTGCCCTCATTATAGCTTGAATGTCCAGACCTTGAAAGCTTTGCAAGCACCCGGAAAGGGATGCCTGTATCCCACTGCCAGTGTGAGCCGTTTCTGATTTTTGTGTGTGGATTTGAATCAAGCTGGTGTTTGTATTCTGCAGACTGTTCCCCTGCTGACTCAAGGCGCCACATGGGACAACGTCACCTACATTGTTGCATGGTGAGCTCTCCTCTGCCTGCCACTGTAATAGTCTTAAAGAGATTCAGGCAGACGCATGCCTTCTACTGCTGAACATGTTGTCTACAAGCAGTGTATTGAAGCTGTGTTTTTGTCAATTTGAGTGGACAAGAGGAGTGAGCTTGACGTGAAATTGCCAATTTATATTGTGGCATTAACCGCCGCAGCATGTTGTTTAAATAACGCTGTGGCTGCCAAAGCTTTTGTGTTGACACCAGGAGCAGGAATGATATTGTACCTTAAGGCAAGAAAATCTTGGTTGCTGACATGTGCCGGCATGTGCGCGCAGGTGCGAGACCGCCCAGGCGGACTTTGGCCACGTCAAGCTCATGCCCGCTGCCATGGCCATGGGTGAGTCACTTCCTTTCGTTTGTTCCTAATCTCAGAGCGGTGTCCCTACGTTGGCGTTCCCAGTGCAAAACTTGTTTTGGAGCAAAGTCTGCTTCAGCATTGCAGCAGCATGTGCACCCCCAGCTGCAATGTTTGCTAGTTGCATGCGCAGGATAGCATACATTGGAAAGTTTGTTTGATTAAAGATGCCGTGTGAGCGCCGGCTTTACAGCTGACTTCAATTGGCAAGATCTGCCTCCTGTAGCAATAATTTTGACTGCTGCCTTGTGACTTTGCAGCCCCGTCAATGAGCGCCGCCGGCCGCAAGATGCTGGAGAACTGAATTTGAATTCAATGTTGAAGCGCCGATCTGGTGGGGAGCGCTGTGGCCGGCATCAAAGATGATGGAATTAGCATTAGGAAAAATTTGAAGTCTTCCTGGTGGGAGGGGAATGGAGTGCTGTGTCTGGGGCAATAACATGTGAACCATATTCCCCTGGACATGACGGGTGCTCTTTTGCAAGAATTTGTTACGGATCTCTGATTGGCGGTATTCTTTGCTGCAATGCCCAGACTGTGTTGGGGTGCCTTCCTGGTCTTAGACGCAGATGATCGCGCCTGCAGCCATGCAAAAGCGCCAAAATTTTCTTGACATGTGGATGGATGACCATATGATATCGCATAGCATAGCACTGTATTTGCTTTGGGCAGTGTCATGAGCAAAACACTTGCTTATATGCTTTCGCTGAGTGGTGCATGTGATAGAGACCCCTGATGTCTTTGCTGTGGCCATATACATATCACTCTTTGCCTTGGTGCTGTGCATGCTCTGCTGGTTATTTCTGAGGTTAGAAAGGCGTCATATTCCTGCTCGGTGTAGTATTGTGGTTTCACTACTTTGCATTCTAGCTAGATTGCCTTGCTGGACATTTCTTTGTAACCCTGAAGTGAACCGCTTCTTCCCCAGTCCAATCAGCCCTAGGCGGCTGGAGTGATGTAATCTTCCTTCCTTCCTTCCTTCCCCTGGATTCCACAGTTCTCCCAATTGGCAAGAACCTAGAGGAGAAGCGTCCGTGTAATAAATATAAGGATATCTTTTCCAAAGCCTGCTGGGCTGCCTTCACCTCAGCCAACTCATATGAATGCAATACCATGCAGTACTTTTGTGGCACCTTCAAGATCTTACACAGAATTTCTGGCAGAATTACCCTGTTAAGGACTGGCAGCTTAACGCCAATATTGCCATAATACGTGTGTGTTACAAGTACCATATACAAGCTTGATCACTCCTGCGATAGTGCGTGTTGCCCTCCAAAGCATCCTAACCTGATACACACCTTGAGTCAACACTCTAAAACGCTGGTAGCAGCTAAGCTGCAAAGTTCTTACCTACCTTCCTAAAGACAGATGCCAAAATTTTAGCGCAGCATGGAAACATGCATACATCCAAAAACGCCGCAAATTTCATCAGACCAAGCCGTCATTTGCAAACCTAGCTAGCGAGCTGAGTGGGTCTCTAATTATCCAATAGACAAAACTGGCGCCCCATACCCAGGGCTCACAAATACACACAAAGCGTTCCTGTTAGTTCTTATCCAGACTGGAGCAAACCCCACCTAAACACAGCGCCTAATGCTGTTTGCCTGCCCTGAATGTGTCACAATAACCTGAGGCAATACCAAAAAGATGGGCGGCTATAATTTGTTTTCTGCTGGTACATAACGCCACACCACAAAACCTGCAGACAATGAGTGGACACGCAATATCAAGAGTTTCCTTTACTACTGCTGCGCAGCAAATGCTTGGCCCAGGCGCTCTTATCCTCCTTCGCAGTTGTCCTGCACCTCTGTTGCAGAGTCAGATTCAAGTTTGCACCGACTCAAAATCCATCTCAGGCAGGCGCCGCCCAGAACTTGAAGGCACCTGGCTACCACAAGTCCTCCCAGCTTTCCCTTCCTGCTGCTGCTGCTTCGATTTCAGCCCGCCGTCCAAAGCTTGGGTGCATGGTATGAAGCACGCAACAAGCGACAGCATCTTAAGCGGCTCTTCTCAAAGCCTCGGCCACGCCGTTATTTCAAATTCAAAGTTGAGCTGCGCTCAGACCTTGGAGGCATGCAATGCGTCATGTGACACGACAGCATCGCATGCGGCCATAATCAAACCGTTGACCAGGCTGCCGCTCTTTTGAATTCATATTCGAGCGGCTGCTTAGAGCTTGGAGGCGTGGGTTGAGTCGCGGGAGACGACTGCGTCGTACGCGGCGATGGTCAGGAAATCTGCGAGCTGCGCGGAGGTGGAGAATTCGTGGAAGAGGCGGACGGCTTCGGGGAAGTGGCCGCGGCTCCAGCGTGCCTTGCCCAGCTCCCTGCGCGTTAGGGGTGGATTAGTCAGCGATTAGTCACAAACAGCATCTCGCTGGCTGAGAGGTTGACAGCCCACCAGTCGCCCGCAGCACATTCGGTATAGGTGCAAATTGCTGAGTGAGAGACGTCATGAACCCCCTCAGTCCTCCATGTAACCCTAGATGCTGAATTATTACACCTAAACCCTTGATATAGCCCCCAAGCAGCCCCACCTGCGCAGCTTGTCCATCTCCTCGGTGAGCATGCGGCCGAAGTGCTCCCGCGTTATGACCTGCCCGTCGTCCAGCTTCACCTTGTGGTGCAGCCACTGCCACACCTGCGCGCATGCGCCGACCGCAATTCAGACAAAAGCACGAGTAAGTTTAAAGAACAAAGGACGGAGAACTTGGCGACAAGCCTTGGCTATCATCAGATCCGCAGGGTTGACAGACTCTCAATCTGCACGGTGGCTCCACGATCAGGAGTTTGACCATGCTGCGAACCTGCAGAGCGCTGTGCCCGAGATAGACCCACCACCGAGAATCAGAAACACGCATAGTTTTGCAACCAGCAGGCCTGTAAGGTGCCTAATGACAAAGTATGCCAGGGACGATCTGAGCATCCTCAATCGGATGTAAGTACAGCAGCAACATGCCCAGAAGCATCTGATACTCTACACTAGATATACCGCTCACCATACTGCCGAGACTACAAAACTCATAGACGCTTCACAATAGAAACAGATGAAAACGAGACCAATCAACTCCCGGGCGCGGTGCTCAGTAGTTGTGCCGCCTGGCGCCATCCACGGCCTCTAAGAGTACTACAAGAAAGGAGAGAAAGCAGCGGCGCGCGCCTGGGTGCGGCAAATCTCGGCGGTGGCGGCGTCTTCCATAAGGTTGTAGAGGGGCACGCAGCCGAGCCCGCCGAGCCAGGCCTCCAGGTACTGCACGCCCACGACGCAGTTATTGCGCAGACACGCCTCCGTGCGCGGGCCCTTGGGCACCGCCAGCAGGTCCCGCTCGCTCACACTCACGTCCGAGCGCGCCTTGCCGGTCTGCGCGGCACAACGCTCAGGACATTTTCGTTATGAATCTAGATTTAGAGTTGCTCTTTAAGTGAACTTCAGGTTCATTTTGGGGGTATTGTGAGTGTGATAGCACATCTAGGAGGGGTGCCTCATTATTGAGGTCCGGGAGTGATGCCTGGTCTGAACAGGTGCCTGATCTAGCAAAGACGCCTGGCAAAGCAAAGGACCTCGAGCGAAAGAAACTGCGGATGATCTTTGGAGTTCACCGAAGCTGCGAACACTCGTAGTTACCTCTGCCATGTTTGATGTCAACCAGGACGGATGCCTACTAGATATACGCCTGATCTAAACAAATGCCTCAGCCAAAAGCACAAACAGAAATAAAACCGTAATAGGCATGGCATGGTACAAGCACCATGCTGGCTCCATCTCCGCTGAGAATGCATACAGGGGAAACTCTAGCTGAAGGCATGCACGCTCAGCGCTACGATCGCATCCAGCAGGGTGCTTCTTGCACCCAATGCTCCTTATGCATAACGAAAGTCTTCCTCCCCGCGTGCACTTGCCATATCTTACTCTGTACTGAGCGAAGGCAGAATTTGCTAGAGATCGGTACAGATGCTTCCTGTCCAGGACTAACGGGAGCACTCTCGAAAAGCGGACCTGAATGTCACTACATGATCCACACTTGTTCTAAAGGACACAAGATGGCGCAGCACCTGGTTGGGCGTGGTCATGCCGGCGTGGAAGATGGTTTTGGCGATGGGCACGAGTGCCGGGTGGGCGACCCATGTGCCGTCGTGACCGTCTCGCACCTCCCGCTGCTTGTCAGCGGTCACCTGCGCCACGTAGGCGCGCCACCTCAGCACGCATGCATGCAGAGTAAAGATATACAACATTGAGGGATAATGCCTACCAGGGCTGCTTGTGTACAAAAGCAGAGGTGCAGGTGAAGGGATGCAGGTGGAATAGCAATCACCAAAAGTAAAACAGCAAGTATAATAACAAACACCGCCATGACACCGCAGCATGCCCATGCAAGCACGAAGACGTCGCATCCTCCTCAAACTTCAAGCAATCAGCATTTGACAGCAGCTAAACAAAGAGGGCGCCAAGCCCTTGTCACTCTTGAATCAGAGGACAGAGGACAGAGTACAGAGTACAATGACAAGCGCAGATCCCTTGCATGCAGCTTCTCAAGCATCCAAACTTGGAGGTATCAGAGTTGTACAGGATGTAGGCGAGCTGGGTGTTTCTACGGAGACAGCTTGCCCACATGCACCACAACTCTGCACCTTCAAGCGCGCCCATAGTAGCCAGAGGCTTGGGTCATGCAGCCTTGGAAGCAGCCGGGAGTATAGCAGCAGATTCCATAGGGGCCATAAAAGGTGGGCACCTTGGCAAGGGCGGCCTCGTTGGCCTGGGGATTGTTCTTGACTGGGATCTGAGCGGCCATGCCGCCCATGGCATGCACCCCGCGCCGGTGGCAGGTCTTGATCAGCAGCAGGCTGTACGCCCGCATGCACGGCTGCTCCATCGTCACAACTCCCCTGCGCGCATGCATGCACGCGCCACCTCAGCACGCTGCCAGCTCAGCACCATATAGCTTGCTACATCCTCAGCATGACCTCCCATGAACTTGTACGGATCTGCAGCGTTCATACCAGTCTGCAGATGTTTCCAAACAAGGACACAAGTCAACAGGCACTTGTCTTTCTAAAATCTTGGCTCATGCTACTCAAAGCAAGGTGTGATTGGAAACCAGGAAAGCACTGCAACCTTCTTCAGTGTTAAGTGTGTTTTCACAGCCGGACATGACAGCGTTCGGTGTGTGGTCTCCAGCCCAGCACCTCAATTTGAGGTCCTCAAGTATGCTTGAGGTGTCCAAGCTAGACCACCACAACCCAAGACTGGAAGTCTGGCTGTGAAACCACTGCATCTGCCTGTCTGCATCCTCACAGACATGTCCACCTCTGACCTGCTCGGATTTCTAGCAACCTGGGCACCATACCAATATCGCAGACACTGAGCCGATAGCGCCTACATTACTGTATGAGCGCCTGTGGGCTATTGCATGCAGCCCAACCCATAATTTCTCCTATGAAAGCAAAGAGAAACAGTACAAGGTCGCGCCGATCGGGCATGCGGGCAGCAGGGTCCTCCTGCAAGGATCTTGAAAACTTATTGCGGGACCTGAAATGTTGCCAAATTCAGGGTCCCAGAGATGTGAAAAGGGGCCAGAGAAAGGGTCACAAACCTGTCAGGCATGACGGCAGAGGGGTCTTCGCGCAGTGTCTTGATGAAGGAGAAGATGTAGTCCCAGCGGCCGCAGTTGAGCCCCGCGCTGTGATCGCGCAGCTCCCACAGAATCTCATCCATCTCAAACGCCGCCGGCAGCGTCTCTATCAGCACCGTTGCCTGCCGCAAGAAAAACAATAAGACACACAATTAGGCTGGTAGTAGAACAGTGTTGCTGGACAATAAAGGTAGGGACGAAACGCAGTCATACCCGGATGGTGCCGCGGGGGATGCCGAGCTCGGCCTGGGCTTCGACAAAGACGTCGTTCCAGAGGCGGGCCTCCAGGTGGGACTGCATCTTGGGCAGGTAGAAGTAGGGGCCGGAGCCGCGGCTGCGCAGCTCAGCAGCATTGTGGAAGAAGTAGAGCGCGAAGTCAAAGATCGCGGCCGGCACCGGCAGGCGGTCGACGTGCACGTGCTTCTCCTGCAGGTGCCACCCGCGCGGCCGCACAAACAGCACCGCCGTCTGCGCAGGTGAAACACACAACTCATCAGGTTTTATAGTTCGGTCTCCCACAGCAAATTTAGCTAAAAGCTGAAGCAGCGGGCAGCCGCACAAAAACCACCGGCGTCTGCGGTGCAGTGCAAAATACAAATCAGAGCCTGCCAAACAATTGTGTAAAATGAGCAGCACAGTCATCTGCGGTGCAGTACAGCTCTCGAGCAGATGAGAGTACAGAAACCAGAAGCAGAGGGCAGCAATCTAACATCAGGTCGGACTGCTTTAACACAAAGGCAGGAAGCAGAGGAGGTCAGCTGCGCGGCCATTGCCAGTGTGGCAGAGAGTGCCAAAGCGTTGAGATTGGGTTACATGAGCCCCCAGCTCAGTTTCAGGGTTGCAGAGCAAACAAAGCACAAGAGCTTCAGAAGACTTGAGGCCCCAGATTGCAATTATTAACGGACTTCAACTGGAGCGCAGAAGGAATCAAATCATCCATCATGTGGGGCGTCCAAGCCTTTCATGAAGCACCAGTGCTTTGAGGGCCCGCTTGCATTGAGTGCACGCAGCAGAACTGCTGCAGAAGCCTTGCACAGCACAGCATGTGCTATGAACGGACTTCACACAAGGGGTGGAAGGCTTGCCTGTTGTTTGAGCTGGTAGGTCTTGCCGGACTTGGGGTCCTTGTAGGTGATGCTGCGGCGCACCGCGTCCTTCAGGTTCATCTGACCCTCGATCTGATTGCGCCTGCACAAGTTCCACACGCCTAGATTATTCAGCACACCTCTGCCAGCAGCAACTTCACTTAATATGGCAGCGGATGAGGGTCCTGGCAGCAACCATAGCAGGCTGGCGCGTCGCAGTCTTCCAAACTGGCAAGGACTTCTTGTGAGAGCACAGCTATTCAAGGCAAGCTCTCATCTGGCCTAGCCAGCACCTTCATTTTTAGATGTTTGCAATTTCTTCCTGTCTGTGCACTCTTCCATGTGCTGGCAGGTGCGCACCAGGTGGGCGCGTTGGAGTCCTCAAAGTCGGCCATGAACACGTTGGCGCCGGAGTTGAGCGCGTTGATGACCATTTTACGGTCCACTGGGCCCGTAATCTCCACCCGCCTGTCCTGAATGTCCGCCGGGATCGGCGCCACCTGCACATTGTATCAATGAAGAGTCAGAAAAAAACTTACAGGCACGGCAATGCGCTAGCAGGGAGAGGGGCCGCATGCAGATCCTTGGACAGTGATCTCTGCGATGCATGGCCCTCCAAAGCCAGTGGATCTGATCGCAGGTGCATTCCTGGACTTACATGCAAGGCTTTTCGAATAGAAAATGCTTTGGAGAAAATTGTGTGAAGAAATGGTGGCCCATTCCAGGTTGTGTTGATGGCAACATATATCCGTGTGCCGTACTCATGGGTTTATTTCCCAGAGCTGCTGAGAGTGCTGCGCAAACCCGGCTGCACCGTGACTCTGGTGACCATGCCATGATTGCGTCGCAAGGATAAATGGCTGCAACCTACACAGTGGTTGATGCATGGGGCTTCTACGAGCAAATCCTTGCTTCTTGTGTGGCGTGTGCACATCAAAAAGCAAATGTTTCTAATCTTTGCAGGATCTACCGTCTTAGAAAGCTGCTGTTTATGACAACAGAATCCCAGCGCCTCCACAGGATCTCCATCACACAATCAGAAAAAAAATACCTTTCTGCATGGCATGGAGGGCACATGATGTCCATCCACGTTTACAGACGTGCCAAATTGTGCTCATGGCCAAGCTTTCACGAAGAATGAGCGATTATAGCGGCAACTAGGTGTACCTCTGACATTCTTGCGAGGGGCAAAAACGGCAGCGCACCTTCCAGTCGGATTCGCGGATGCGGCGGGTCTCGCCGAGGAAGTGCGGCCGCTCCCCGGCGTCCAGCCGCGCCTGCACAGACTTCCTGCGCGCAAATCCAAAAAAAACACTTCAGTAAACAGATCACTGCAAAACCTTCCACTGAGTGATTCACGGCTGACCGCTCATGATGGGTCATAGAATGACCACCCTGTGAGAAGCAGGCTGGCCCATTCACTGTGAGCGCTCTTGGAATCTTCACTCTGTGAGATGCACTAGAAAGCAGAGCTCGACATTTCTGTGGCGTGCCTGCACACAGAAATGTAAAAATCTTTGTTTAGAGCAAGACATGTGATCTGCCCCAATGGCCGAATTTGAGATGGCGTGATTGACTGATCTCGACAATAAATGATCTGTCAATCATGTCAGCTCTTCTCCAGCCCCTACGGGTACGGATCAAGCTTCCACAAGCAGGAAGGCATCACAGGCTAAGGACCCGCGTGAGTGATCTGCAAGGGAAGGATCTTCAGCCCCTACGTTGGCTCAAGAATTCATTAGCAGGAAGGCTTTACAATTTTTGAAATTATTCAAGACCAAGCACCTGCGGGCGAGCAGCTCGGTGACGCGTGGAGTGAACATGCGCGCAAGGTGCGCGACGAAGGAGATTGCCTCGGGCGTCAGGATGCCCTCATACTCTCGCGGCATCGCTCCTGTGATCGCCACGCCGCGCTGCGCTCCCATCCTGGGAGTTGCTACCTGGTGGATCTCCTGTAAATATGCATGCAAATTGTCAGCATGGCTGAGACAAGATGCGAAAAAATACGTAAAGTTCGGCAGATGATGCGCGCTGCCTCGACGTGCCAGGTATGTCAGTCCGAAGGTGGCTCAAGGTGCTGGGCACAGGCCATGGCGCATAAAATGAGAAAGTACCAGTGATATGGCACTAACAGCAGTGACGAGCCATCCAAGGAAACCCATGAAGAGCAAAATATTGTAGCAGGGCGCAAAATTGGCGACTTGCTCATCTGTACCTGAGCTTAGCCAAAAAGAGGGAGGAGCAATGGGAACAATGGCAAGTATCTAAGACAATCTTCAGAACGCTTTTAAAATGATCAAAATGTGAGATGCATGGTATAAACTAGTACCGAGCATCCCAAAAGGGACACAGCTTCACAGAAGTCAAAGCTGCCTAGAAACCGCCGAGGGCGCTCCACATTATTCCGAAACGCCGATCTTTTGTGCAAAAGTACCCGCGAGTCATATATAGGCACGAGAGTTGCTACAGAAACAAATGCACGGCAATGTAGTACTTCACCTAACAGCCGCCCCCACTGTACTAAACAAGGCCCAGCAACATTACGAGTCTGCCACCGGCAAGTGACCAGCTCCGTGGATCCAGCAGGGCGCGCACCGACATCGTGGGCGTTGACAGCTGATCCAATGTCTTTCCTTGAAGTCAGTTGCGTGCAGAAGTTGGAGGGAACAGAAGGAAACCAATGAGTAGGCTCGAGGGCGCAGGGGTGCTGAGTCAGCCCGCCAACGTGTTCGCAATGGTCCGACGTGTCCGCCAGCGCAGATTTATTTTCGCGCACCATTTGTTGGCTCTGCACTGAACTTCTCCTGCACCTCCGTCTTCCTTCAGACTTCGTCAAACAGGTGCGAACCCAGCACTCATACTGGTCAGCCTTGTTGGACGCCCAGGAACAACGTGACTGCATCCTAGCGTTGTCTGCCCGGTTGGTCCTTCTCGGAAAGCAGACGAGGTTGCGTTTTAGGGGGTGTTTGTACGTTTTGCTTGCGTTGTTGTTGTTCTTGGTGCGTTTGAGAGGTTTTCACAAAGCAACACGAGTCAAGGTGGCGTTGGTGCGGTTTGATGTCCCCGATACCTGCTGAATTCAGGGAGGTTATCGGATTTCGTGGACCGTGTTTGCTAGTACAGAGCCTCGCCCCAGTTTATGTGAAGTTGTCCTGCATTGTCGCTGTTAAGCACAGCATTACAGTTGTGTCCGACTGAGGGCATCATGGACCGCCTCGAGGCCGCCGTCTAGGGGTTGCCGTCAAGCAGCTAGCTTGCTTAAAAGCACGTGTGATCGCACAGGATTCTCACCAAGGGACGAATGCATGGCAGGCTGGACATGCTCATGCACACCGATCGTTGAATTTCGCCTGCTGCCCTCTGTGCAGGTGCTTTGTCACTGCTGCATCAAGGAAAACACACTGCCAGGATGTCCCCCAACGCTAATGGAGCTGCCTCGAACGGCAACGGCGTCCACGCCAACGGCAACGGCGCCCTGTACAACGGCACCGGCCATCCGGCCGTCGCCCCCAAGTCAGCCCATGCCAACAGATGGGAGGGCGTTGAGCGCCCCTACTCCCAGGTGATGGCGCTGTGTTTGATATGTTCTCTTGTGAGTAAATTCCTGGTCTGATTTCTGAGTGAGCAACTTGCCTAGATATCATTTCCTTGCTTTAAGTGAGGTCTTGCCAGAAAGTCAATTTTATCCTTTCTTGGGCGCACCAGAGCCAACGCCAAGGACACTTTCCAAGCACCAAGTTCTGAGGCTTCTCAGCACTGCATGCACACCAAGGTTCCGTTTAGTGCCAACAGGACATCTGGACCTGCCCATTGACACTTGTTGAAGATCAGGGTGGGTTGCATATAAAGTATATAGAAGATCCTCTTGTGACATGCATGCAAGCTGACGTTGTGCTGCCACATCACTGCAGGAGGACGTGCAGCGGCTGCAGGGCAGCCTGATGATTGAGTACACGCTGGCGACTGTGGGAGCCGAGAAGCTGTGGAAGCTGATGCACGATGAGCCCTTTGTGCCGGCTCTGGGCGCACTGACCGGCAATCAGGCCATGCAGCAGATCCGCGCCGGGCTCAAGGCCGTCTACTGCTCCGGCTGGCAGGTGAGGGGCTGCCTTTTGTGTCAAAGTTGTGGCTGAAAAAATCCCTTCATTGGTCTGTTGCCTGAGGAGACTGAGCATGCAGAGAGATTGCTGTCCGACCTCTGCTCCCTTTCTTCCTGAAGCGACTGTACCAATCAAGTGATGCTCTGTGTACACTATGCTGTCAATGTCAACCAATGTCAATCGTTTGGGTTTTCCCTTTGAAGGCCACTTGGATGGTTGTTCAAATGCGGCACCAAACTGCGGAAGTGTCTGTCAGCTGTTGTCTGCAATCAGGTGGTGGATGCAGACAACTTGATAAGAAAGCAAAGGGAGAATGCAAGACAAGAACTCATCGCGAGCTCAAACAAGATGCCAGGGCAGCCTCTCGTTGTAGACAGAGTGCATAACTTAAGAAGGAGGTTGACTGGACGTGCTGATGTGGCGCGCACAGGTGGCGGGGGACTCCAACGTGGCGGGCCAGGTGTACCCGGACCAGAGCCTGTACCCGGTCAACAGCGTTCCCACACTCGTCGAGCGCATTAACAACGCCCTGCAGCGCGCCGATCAGATCGAGCACGCCGAGGGCCATGTCACTGTGAGTCACCGCTTACTCACCCGCTCTCCTGCTTGCTGTGGTGCTTGAAAGTACAGCATCATATCAGTGAGGAGGGGTGGGGTTCAGGACTGGTTGCACATGCACATGCACCACTCCTGATAGGGCTCCTGACCCGAGTCCCAAGAGGGTATCCAGGACGCATGCCATCAGAAGACGCTTCAAAATTGGTGCCACGTTCTTGCAAGGAAGCTTAGTGCCGCTGTTGTTGATGCTCATCTTTTTATCGTGTAGGTCCTCTCTGCAGGCACTATGCCGCCAGTTCACAGCCTTACGCTGCGCCAGACAGAATGTTCATGATGGTGTCTTGAGCAGGCATGGCATTTGCATGTTGACATGAGCGCTCATATGGCAAGTGTTCCTGTTTTGCTGCAGCATCCAATGCATTACGCACACTGGCAGGTGGCAGGTCAGCAGGAAAGCTCCCTTACCTTGCATGTGCATGGCTCATGCAAAGTGTTGACATGGCGATTGCATGGTGACATGAGCGCTGACGTGGAATTTCCCCCATTTTGCTGCAGCGCGATTGGTACGCGCCGATCGTGGCGGACGCGGAGGCGGGCTTTGGCGGGCCGCTGAACGTGTTTGAGCTGATGAAGTCGATGATCCGCGCCGGGGCCGGGGGCGTGCACCTGGAGGACCAGCTCTCCTCCGAGAAGAAGTGCGGCCACCTGGGCGGCAAGGTGCGCGCGATAATAACACAAGCCTTGCAAACTTATAGTCAATGTGAACAATTGGTTGTCGCAGGGATTCTGTTGCATTCTGGTGCTGGGTCGAAAAGCAAGAGGCGATGGCTTGCTCTGACTTCTCAAGGTGTTGCTGTTGCTCCCGGTGGTGGTACCTGTCGAATGATTCTTGGCCACCTGGCAGGTAGTAGCTATCGCTGCACCTGCAGACCCCGAGGGGTTGGTGCAAGCGGGCACTTGTTTTGCAGCGATACATTGCCTTCTAGTTTAAACAGCGGCAGCTTTCTCTCTGCACATGCCTGGGTGTCTGTGCCCCTTTTAAATCCTCTGTCATGGTGAAGAAGGCTCTCAAATTGCTACTCTTTGATTCCTGCCACCAGAGATACGCGTGCTAGCGGAAACATCCAAATGTGCAGTCAAACTGTTGACTGCACTCGCGCGCAGGTTCTGATCCCCACCTGCCAGTTCATCCGCAGCTTGGTGGCGGCGCGGCTGGCGGCGGACGTCTGCGGCGTGCCAACAGTGCTGATCGCGCGCACCGACGCCCACTCGGCCAACTTACTCACCGCTGACGTGGACGAGCGCGACCTGCCCTTTGTGCACGGCGAGCGCACCCCCGAGGGTTTCCACCAGTTCAACGGCGGCATCAAGGTGCGGGGTGTAATACTTGTAGTTGGGGTGTATTCATGGGTGGGGCGGCAGCTTATCGGTGGTCGAATGTGGCGTGTAACGTGGTCCAGGTCTGTGCGACTGCATGTTGGACAGGGATTGTCTGCTCCATGCATGGCTATCTCATCAGGGATGTGTGCCTCATCAGGAATTTTTGGGCAATTGGTTGCCCCTGGAGTTCCCCTGGAGGTCAATGCATTCCACTTACCCAATTCTTAACCTAACTCTCAACCCATCGACAGCCATATTTGTGCATGTTGGTGGCACGCAAGGCTGTGATTTCTAGCATTTGAGCGCTTGCGTTCTCTGGCACAGGCGGCGATCGCCCGCGGTCTGGCGTACGCCCCATTTGCGGACATGCTGTGGGTGGAGACTAGCACCCCAGACATGGAGGAGGCGCGCGAGTTTGCTGATGCCATCCACACCAAGTTTCCCGGCAAGCTGCTGGCGTACAACTGCAGCCCCTCCTTCAACTGGAAGCGCAAGCTGTCCGACGCCCAGATCGCCAGCTTCCAAAAGGTACCTTCAGCCACTTCTCTTTTTATCCTTTTCCTTTATGTGCAAGCCAGGTATATGCAAACCAAGATGCACCCATTTTCACCCTGCAGAGCCTAATCAGAGACAGGGACCTACTTGCGACACAGTTTAGAGAGGAGAGCTTCGAGTGAGGGCGCCTTGTCTTGCCGTTCTCCTCGGCTGACTTCTTGCGAGGCACTCAACTACTCCGCGTGTGGAACATCAAAAGTTTTCGAACATGCTTGTGGGGGCTGTGAGACTTTACACGCAGATTTCTCACCAGTATGGCCGTACACTCCTGACGTCCTGCACAGAATAAGCTGTGGTGTCCTTCCATGATAGTGGCTTGCATGGATCTGATATGCAACCTGCCAGAAACAAAAGACATTCCTTCAAAACGGTACTTTAAGGACTCTGTGGATGCTCTTTGTCGCACATCCTGGTTGTTCTGCACAGCTCAGCGAGGCTGCGTACCTTTCAAGTGTGGATCAAATGCGTGCAGAAAGCAGCGCATTGTGCAGATGTGCTTCCCGCTGTGCTGTGCTACTGCCCATCTGTTGCATTCATCAGCCTGGGTGAAGTATGCAGACAGCAAAGACATGCACTACCTGCACTATCTCAGGCACTGTGTTCTCCTATGCGCTGACACGCTAATTTATTGATGTGGTGTGCAGGGACTGGGTGAGCTGGGGTACGCGTTCCAGTTTGTGACGCTGGCCGGCTTCCACAGCCTCAACCACAGCATGTTTGAGCTGGCGCAGGGCTACTCCAAGCGCGGCATGGCCGCCTACGCCGAACTGCAGCAGGTGTGACTCCTTTTCCCCTCCCCTCACTCCCCTTGAAACATCACCGAACCCTCGGCATCCACCCCCGCAGGTCTTTGGTGTCCGTTTGAGCGTTGGCACCCCTGCGCGAGGGCCTGCGTACTCCCTTGTGGGATCGTGGTGTTTGTTTTCACGTCTTGTTCTCTTCACCAAATGCAATGCTATTGACATCAGGGTGTGCTGGCGCAATGCCGCCCTTGTGAGGGGCAATGGGTCCAGCCCTGGGCAGTTACACCTGTGAGCGTACCCTTTGCTGGGGTGGGGCTGTTGGAGTGTGATGCACATTGTAGCCCAAGGCGTTTGTGCGCAGCCTCTATCTCTCTTGGAGTCTGCAAGTGGCTGCAAGGACAGAGCAGGCGCGTGCAAACTCCAGGGGGGAAGAGGCTGCGCACATTACCAGACCCCGGTCAAGCAACCTTCCGCCTGATGTGGACCTATCGTCAATTTCGGTCTGCTGTATACCGCACAGCAGATCACAACAGTCAGCTGGGCTGACGCGGAAGGCTGCATGCCAAAGTGTCCACGGCATGCAAGACAATAGTTCATAACTCTGCACTTACCGCGGTGATCTGAAAACTTTGTGAACTTCGACAGGCGGAGATTGCGTCCGAGGCACGCGGCTACACGGCGACCAAGCATCAGCGCGAGGTGGGCACCGGCTACTTCGACACAGTCTCCACCGTCTGCTCCAACGGCGCCTCATCCACTCTGGCGCTGGTCGGCTCCACCGAGGCCGCCCAGTTCTAGGCCGCCGTGTCCCCTCCCCCTCTTATGAAATGGGACTTCCCTCTTCTGGGGTCTTCCATGCTGCTGAGAGGGGATTTAAACACTGAGGTTTTCTGGGATCCTGCATGCGATCAGCAGTGAGGAATTATGCTGCGGCCAAGCATGCACTGGCGACCGGTCGGCTCTTGGATAAAGGAAGCAGCGTTTTGCAGCTCTGGGAAAGAGAAAGGCATCTCAGAATATGACTGGAGGTGGCACCCCTGCAGGCAGTTTGAGCAACTAGTGATATAGGTAAAAGAAGACCGGATAGGAAAAGTTAAGGCGCCCAGGGCGCGGCAATTTTGAGCAGTGAAACGCAGGCCGGCTTTGCGAAATAACGGTACTTAGGATTTATTCCCTTCCAAACGCTTAGGACTGTGTATTAGGTCTCTCCCGCTGGCAGCAGTCATGCTGCACAGCCGCTCTTCAGGACTTTTTGTATCTTCTAGCTCAGGTGTTTCGCAACGGTAATTACGATGTAATCCCTTCCAAACGCTTAGGACTGTGTATCAGGTCTCTCCTGCTGGCAGCAGTCATGTTGCACAGCCGCTCTCAGGAGTTTTTGTGTATCTTCTAGCTCAAGTGAGGGCGCAGCAGTCTGCGTAGCTCTGCGTTGTTTTAGGATGCTTTTCCATATGGTACTGCCGCAGTGAGCAGCCGCCAGTGGCAATTTTGGTGTAGGGGTTTTTGAGACTAGGAGATTGCATTTAGGACTTTGTCTCTCTGTAAATGTCACACTGCACGCGTGAGTTGCGCGATCATTTGGTGCTCATTCTTTTCAGGACGTGTCCTTGTAGCAGCCTTTCTGGCCCTGGCCGCAAGCCAGATTTTGCGGCCGGAGTAGGCGGTTTTGGGTATTTGAATGTTAGGACATGATCTGTGATCCCTGTATGTTTAGGACTGCTTCAGAGAATCATTGGTGTTGATTGTATGGCAGATGCAGTATTGATGACTGGACTCTTGATCTGGTTCAGCATTGTAATTATGGGTGGGTGATGTTGGTCAGGCAGGATCAAGCTTGCAAGACTTATTGAATTGCAAGTGCGCACAGAGCATGCATGCTCAAGGCAATAGTTAGAAGTGTAAGATGGTACAAGACATCGGTGGCCTTCTCATTGCCCTCGGCTATTCTCATTGTTACAGATCTCCGATTGAATATGCATGGTACAAGCACAGATATCTACACAAGCAGCAAATCAGATTAAAGGAATGAAAGAGCTCTCGGATCTGGCTTACTGCCACTGACAAAGGTACAAGGTGTTGACGGGACTCTGAAAAGTAGTATACAGTGTTCTATACACGTCACTTATAGTTGCATCTTACACAATCCACTACAATGTGGCTGCCAGCACGCTGCACGCTGCTCATAGACAGGTCCAAGCAGGTCAACGTCAGCAGCGCTCCCTCCCATTCAGCCTGCACACAAACAAGAAAGGTTCTGAATGACCGTTCACCATATGATCGGTGCTAGAGCAAGTAAACAGAGGTGGGCACACACATCGCCGGCACAGGTGCAGAGGGTGTGTCAGCCGGTGCAGTTATCAACTCGAGAGTTCAGAAGGAATCCGACATGCAACCTTGACTCATCACCCACACCTCTTTCACTGCAACGCCGCACTCTCCTACTCACACAACTTTCTAGCCCCTACTCTCTCAAATCTCAAGAAGAGAAGATCTGAAACTGCAGCACACTTGCTTGGGCAACATGACTAGCTGGAGTACAGTTGAGGATGTCCTTTGCCAGCATCAAGGCATAACATGAAGAATAGACAGTAGCGCTGGACAGAGCTGGAGAGAATGTAGCATTACGGAAGTGACAAGAGTGAAGATGTGGGGGCTAAAGCAGGAACTGAAAAGGGAAGGCCTCAGACATCCAAGGAAGTTGAGCCGCAGCAGCTCTCAAGCCCCGGCGAAAGGGCGAAAGCTCTAGAGCGGGCACTGCGAATGGTGTACTGAGAAACGCCCTGATTTGGAAATTTCATCATCGGCCAATCCCTTGCATCCTACCCTCCACACACCTCTACACGCCTTCTTGTCATACCAACTCTTCATCTCCTATATATCCATTTATTCACAACAATGGGCCCTGACTTGATCACCCAAAGGAAGGATATCAAACCTGACAAACAGCTCACGTCGCTAGGTAGTCCTGCTCTCCACTTGATGCCTCCTCCCAGAGGCCCTGCACAGCCAAATCCATACACTGCTTCAACACAATCTCTAACAAAGCACAGATGGTATCTTGTGCCAGGGTTGCAGGTCAGCCTAAAGGGCCTGTTAAGGCAAGCGAAGATAAGCTTACATGCACAGCGATGCTCAGAACAGCGGAGAAAAAAATTATCAGCACAGGGCCCGTGGGCTCTACTCTGATCTGTTGAGCTTGATTATTCTACTCATCATTGCATCGCTGCATACCAAACAGCCGAATTTTGCCTAACAGACACAATCCTGGCAAGCTAGGGGCTTGACCGAGGCCACTTAAACATTCCATTTCAGATGATTTGAGATGCAGGCCTCAAGAGAAAAATCCAATGAACATGTACTGGATGAGAGCCATTGAGTGCTGCAGTTGCGTCAGCTAGAGCTAATATCTGTCCGCACCGGACATCGGCCTTGATGCCTCAGACAGGGATAACTTGAGTTTTGATCATCATCCGCAACTTGCAGCCACTGCTGCTATCTCTCCTTCCACCAAAATACCCCCCAATCCCTAAAACGCCACTCCCTGACTGTCTGTCAGCAATGAGATGCACAGCAATACCGTCACCTACACAAGGGTTAAGAAGGAAGGAGAGCACACCTTGGTGGTGCAGCGTGTGGCATGTATGGCTTATTCAGATGGATGGCTGTGTTTGTCAGGCCTCCATCAAGGACTTGTGGCCTGCAGCATGCGCTTGGCCTGGTTGGCCACTTTGTAGGTGTTTGGCAGCGGCTGGAAGGGAGAGCGGCGCAGGATGACATATCGGACAACTCGATCGTCCACCTTGAGCAGATGCTCCACATCCTTCAGCACAGGCGGGGCTGCTGCAAAGTCGAGCTGCCACATGAAGGCCTGCGAATCAGCAGCAGAGCGGCGTCAATTGGCAAAGGTGCAACACTTTCTATCGACCACAGCGAAGGAGGTGCTTCCATTCAGGGCATGAAGGACTCCAGATACAAAACGCCACCGTCACCATAAGACGCCACGCAGCCTCAACTTCAACAATGAACCTCAAGAGGAGCAGATGTACAGCGCGCTGATGCGGAAGCACAGAAAAATGACAGGCGGCTCATCGCAAAGCAAATAGCACTTAGGGTAGCGTGTGGCATCGCAACAGCTGGAGCGCGATCGGCCCCCGTCAATATTGATAAACAGCATTCACCTCGTTTATCTTCATGCCGGGGCGGCGGATCTCGTAGGCCAGCTCCCGCTGGCCATAGGATTTGATGTCTGTCAGGAGGCCACCCTTGCTGAGCACCGCCGAGGCCGCATTGCGCATCAGCTGGCTGGCTTCGGTGCGTGCGAGGGCCGGCCTTGCCATGCAGAACAGCTCATACAACGGCATGGCGGCTCACTGTGAGCAAATGCCCCTCCTTTAGGCACACAGAAGTGTTGCCCTACAGGCTCAAAAGATTATGGAGGCCTTGCCTTGTAGCAAGTGAGACAATAGAGAGTGCCCAGGCGCTGTGTTAAACCTTTGAAAGTGTTGAAATATGAACCAAGGCTCCCAATCTTGTACAACCTCCTGGCGGCCCAAGAACGCCGTCAAAGACCGTGGAATCCCTGCAGGGCGCGAACAGGAAACTGGCGAGACCTGTTTCCAAACGCTTTAGAGACAGGAACTGGCCTGACCGTCTCTCTGCGGATTCAGGAGGCGCATTGAAGCTTATAATCGCAGCTGCGCTGTTCAACGTTTCAGGGCGAAAGAGCGCGCGCGAACCTAGCGTCCACCTGAGGCTCAGGCTAGTGCACCATGCTGCTGCCTCTCCCGCTGCTGGTACAGGCGGGACAAAGGTATACAGCAGACCTTAGCACGTCAGCCATGGACTTAGCTGCTTTTCGGGCCACCTCCTCTTGTCCTGTTCTGGGCCGATGCACCATGAGCGGGAAACCTCGAGACATCCGCCGAGCCAATTCTTGCAGGTTCACCGATGAAGGTGTCCACAGCTCCGCGAATGGAGACGAGGAGCAGATTGAAGTCCTTGACCTGCAGATCGCGCTCGCGATGGCGCAAATGCCGCTGGAGGGCGTCCCGGCTAGGCTCCCAAGCAGTTGGTGCGTTTCACCTCTGAAGACCTTGGCTGCGTGCCGCGTACGGCCATTTGTTCTCGGTATAGAGAGCGCTCCACAACTGCTCAGCGCTTGCTGCCTCACTCCTTGAGAGAGGCGTATAGCACCGCCTAGCCTGGAGGGAAACCCCGCCCAAACAGTGTGCAGGCTCTGCACAAAGGTGCAGCAGCGCCAAGGAAGTCTCGGCAGCCTTCATCAATTTCATCGTTTCAGATTTTCACCGCGCATACGGAGCAAATGCGGAACCAAGCCAGACAGTGGCCGGCAGGTTCGAGCCAGCACGGGAGATATCATCCAGGAGATCCTAAACTTCGGAGGGCCCCTGTGGCTCCGCGCAGGCCAGCAGAAGCCCGGATTGTGGACGGAGACCAGCAATTGGCGCTTCTGGCGGCGTTTCAGATGCACATCAGCAGGAACAAGAACGTCTGGTGGCCCCAGTATGCCAGCATCCTCTTCCCGGATCGCCATCTGGGCTCAGCTCAAAACCGCTGGTTTGCTGCAGAGAGAGCCGCCCAGATACTGGCCAAGGTGATCTCCTTCTACCAGCTGTGTTTGCTTTTGGCTTTGCGCCACATAAAGCCACACTCAGCATCAGAAGCAGGTTATGGCTCGTCTATGGCTGAGGATGTCCCGCTCCTGCCTTGCCCATTCTTTACCGTTTTGCAGGACAGCTAACCCCCAAGCTCCCAATGAACGAATGCCGTCACTGGCAGTCTCAAAGGTATCACCTGTCCGAACTTTCTGATCCAGCTCTTCTGACAGTCCAAGCCTGACGCTGTGCTACTGGGGGTTTTGCAGGCGCTGTTCTCAGGCTGCAAGAAGAGTGCAGCCACCTTGGATGCGCACCCGCCGCCGTTCCTGATCCTCTCTCACCTGCTTGTCAACGTTTGCGGCACGGTGGGTGCTGCCTGCTGTTCATGAATTTACTGGGAAGCCTGCCAGTGCTGTGTGGCTCTGTGAGCACCAAGGCAGTCTGCACCAGAGAGCACTGCCACTGTCTGGGGGCAATATTCAGACCTTCTGAAGAATGGTTAAGCTGTGCCACCCTGCTGCTGCCTCTTTGATGTTTTTGCAGAGCATCTTCACCAGGGTGCATGTCAAGAAGTAGTGGGTAGTCTGTGCTTTGCACTAGGACATCAGCCGCTGCAGCCTTTTTTCACGAGCGTTGTGCGCGGCTAGTCACAGAGCAGCGAACGCCTTACGGCTCAGCCCACGTTGTATATCAAGCATGCATTGAGTCAATGGTAGGTAATGGATTGAAGCCGTACATGAATCTAAGAGACCACGTACGCCATTGATGCTCAACAATGATTGCAAAATACTATTTAGTATTTCCAAGATTGGGAAGCCCGCTGAGGGTCATTTTACTAGCAACAATCCTTTTGAATATTTGACACAATGTTTACTTTAAATTGTGACACTCTACACTTTGCAATGTTTCCGTCCGAGCGCGTCTCAGCTTAAAGTGCTCAAGTTCTGCACAGGAACCGCTGCAGGCGTACACGGACTCGTGCATAATCTGCAACAGGGACCCGGCATGCATGCCATGGGCCGGGGTGACTGAGGAGGCCGTCTGCGCCGCGTTCCCGGCCTTCTGCACCGGCCAAATCTACAGCTACCGTCCGTTCAATTCTCCTCTCTGATTACATTCTTTTTTCAGCTTTTTCTTGCTCTTTTCAAGGGTGCAGGGTTCCAGCTCTTCCAAGCTAGAAATGACTGACTGCATCTGCAAACCGGTGCCGTCCTCAAACACAAGCTCCTGACAATCAAGTACCCGTGGGCAATTGTTCCGGATGACATAGGGAAGATCGCAGGCGGTACTGAAGCTCTGTTTTGGAGGTTGAGACATCTACCATATGTACATGCCTCAAACGCTAACTTGGCTTGATTAGCTCTGTCAAGCCTAGATGCCACCCAATGGTGCCGCGGGTCACCCATTACTGATGCTGACTGTGCGGCTGTGCCCCTGCTGTGCAGTGTGGAGCGAGACCGACTCAGTCCAGACCGATGTCCTGAAGTGGGCGGAATGGCATCAGGGCCACTTTGCGCTCTCCTCCTACCTGCTGCACCCAAGACTGCCCAAACGGGTGAGCAGCCCAATTTTATCCTGTGTTGTGATGTTACACAGCTTGCCTGCACTCACCGCGCAGAGGTCATCAACAAAGTAGCCATCAGCAGCCTCATCGCAACTATCATCCCAGGATTGAGAAGGGGCCGAAGACCACAGGGACCCCACCGCAACAGAACTTGACTGCTTTGAGTTTGCCGCCGTGCAAGACTATCAACTCTGTCGATGCTGGCGCCTGAGAGATGCGCTGTGAAATGCAGACCAAGACTGGCGCCGGCTGGGAGTGGTTATACTCATTTGGCGTCACACCCAAATGCACGACAACCTCAGGTGCGGGAACAACAAACCTCAATCCCTCGCCAACCTTGCAAATCTGACAGAGGTCATGCGTCAGGCGTGCAACAGGCCGACAAGACCATCGGTGATATTTGTGGTAAAGATGCATGCGTGAATGCAAAGAGAGTGTGTCTTCCGCCTAGCCTGCTCTGGAAATGATCAATGCCCCGGTGACAGAGCAATGCCATTCTTGTGTCATCCTCATAGTTGTCTGCATGTCTGCCCTACTTTTTCAGTGGCTTTGATGATAGGCCGAAGTGCACAGTCTTTTGGTGCTGCACGTGCTCTAGGCAGGTCTTTAACTCTTTCTCACAATGCTCGCTTATCTGCATGCGCACCTTGCCTCCGGCGAAAAGAGAGTGCTGTAAGAACAATTCTCTGCCGGCTTGCAGGATACACTCCATCAAGTGGCAGCGATTTCGAGCACGTCTCCCTAATGGGTGACTGTACCTCCTCAAACGATGAGTCATTGGATGCCAGCGAGATCGCACGCCGGAGCCTGGAGAAATGCCACATCGCCGAGTGACCCCATTGATGTCAAGACCCCAGTAGCTCAGGGGTCCTAACCAAACCCCTTTCTAGCTTGATACAGATCCCTTTGATTAGCTGCAGTACTGGACTAGTCAGGGGATGGGCTTACTTACGAGTGCCCACCTGAGCAGCCGGCTCTGTGGTGCCAAGGGGTTTGTAGGGTTTATGATTTATATAGGGCTTCAGATTACTACATTTTATATGGTTTTATTAACAACGTGACTTACCTAGGGGTAATGACACCGAATCATCCACCCACTCCGGTAGAAGGAGGTGGCAAGGTATTCCATCTCTGGTTAGCAACGCTCATTCTAGACCCTCTTCATTGGCAGAAGAAACCCAAGAAATTTAGGACAGGCCTGCAGGCTGCTGATTTATGGTATAGAAAACATGCAGCATGAGCTGTGAAAGAACCTCAAGAAGGCTCTCAGCTTTCCAGGGGCAATATCAAGCCCGAATCTTCACAATAGCTGCTGTTGTCCTGTTTGTCGCCATCTAAAGTGCTGCAGCAGCTTACTGGGCCCATCTAGTCATGGTGTGCTGTCTGTCAGCCTTTGACAAGCGCGGGCTGTCAGTGCTGCATTCAAGACACACCTTCCAGCACTACCTTTGCAGCAACATAGCATGCCCAAGCGCTCTCGTGACTTATGGCACCCATTCAGTCTGAGCGCCATTCAATGTAATGTTTAGTGCCTCGAAGAAATTTTATGCCATACAGCCTTGTCTGCATGAAACCATCTTTTGATGTTTTGCAGTGAAGACTCCACTGTGAAGTTGAGAGGGGGACATTCTAAGTCTCCTGTGCAATCAGAGGGTTAGCCTAGCACTGGCCTGAAGATGTTATGCCACATGCTTTTAAGGTTGACTGGAGTTGCAATTCTGATCTGTTCATGGAATCTGTTATTTTAGTTAATTGATGCCATTGACGTGCCCTGTGCACTTTCTTTCTTTGTTTCTCTTTTTTGCCTTGGGAGTTTACAACAATGCGCTTCCTGAGAAAGCTATGCTAAACTGGAACTGAATAGGTGTTTGGGTGTTTTCACCATGCTTTGACTGGGAGACAACCAGAAGTTGCAACGATGATTAGGTGCTGATAAAATCTATCCAGGGTGAATGTAGGCGCTGGATTGTGTGGCTGCAAGGGAATGGATGCAGTGCGTATCCTGCTGCTCATCAAGTTGGATGCAATATTGTTGTAACAATGCCAGCACCAAATTGTCATTGAACTCTCGTTTACGATCTCTGCACTTGCAGCCTTTACCATGGAGCCCTTAATGATCACACTCAAAGTCTACTATTCTGGTATTGAAAAATCAGAATTCGGTGTTCTTTTGTCAGATACGGCAGCAGCTGCACAGTCACTCTGGTCCGTCAATTGCATGTGAAAGATTGCCCGGATGCTAGCAAATGATTCTCTCTGTCCCAGTGTGCTCCTTCAAATCAAGCAACACACCTCACAGGGCCTCGTACGGCGCCAAGTATTTCTACACCAAGCATGCACGGCGTAAAAGCCCTCAGATCACCTGCGTTTTCACCTCAGCTCACACAGGCACACCTGCCTGGGAAGTGTTTCCTTTGGCACAACACATATTGCAGCCCTGAGTTCACCTAAAGAATTTCAGTATCGAACGCTGTTTCACGTTTTGGCAGTCCCTGAGACTGGCTAGCATATTCGGGGACCGGGGCATCATCTCAGGGGAACAATTGGGCAATTTCAACCCTGCTCTCAGATTATTCTTTATAAAAGGGTTGAAGGATTTGACCCAGACCCTAAACCTAAAAACTCCAACTCAAGTTCGAAGACCGGTGCTCTTCCGAGAGTAGAGCCCCTCCGTGTGCGCCCGCACGGCGGCCAGATTGTTTTTTATTTCGTTTTCGATCCGCCCCTGCACCAGGCGCACCGGCAGCCAGATCTGTGGCCGCACAAGGAGCGCGTAGGAGAGGCGGCTGCTGTCTTCGCCGCGCGACCCTTCCTGTATCCGCCACACACCCCGGAACACCTGCGAGAGGCATGTGCATCATGCTTCAGGTTTCAATTAATGCAGCGTCTGAGTACGACTGTCACGATACGCTCACCCATACCTTCTGGTATGGCTGGGTTCGCAGTGACAGGCTTATGACGACAGCAACAGGTGATCGTCGCACAGTAAAAGCTGCCTGCACAAGGTCCAGGCCGATCAGAGCTGAAGATATTATTCGGGACATGCATGTACAAGTTGCAAGGCACTGCCGGGAACGCTTCCCTGCAGGGTGAACCATATTATTGAAACATTAAATGCCGCATGCATAAACCGCCAGAGATGGCAGCAGGATAAGAGCCAGTCAACTTCAAGATTCTTTGAGCCTCCATTACATGAGGTTTCTCCAGTTGCTTCCTGCAGCCACCACTGTGGGTGTGGCACAGTGAGCGGCAAGGAATGCCCCCTATATCCCACTTCTTAAACAATCTCTCTCAGCATGCCAGAGGACTTTCCGCAGCAGGGGGGACCCCCCTTCAGGTCCCTCCTACACCAATCGCTGGGGCCATGAGAGAGGGGTTTCAGCAGCAGGATATCAACCTCCCCTTCCTACGACACCCTCTTTGCACATCCTCTTTGCTCTTGCAAGAATCCAGCTCCCCTTCCTGCAACTACCGGTTTGAGGATGGGAGAGGGACTTGAGCAGCAGGGAACACAAACCGCTGGGGGCATGACACAGTGGCTGAAGGAGCAGAGACTTGAGTTCCCCTTAATAAAAGTGTTGTTTTAAGCATGGGAGTGGAATTTGATCAGCAGGGAACACCCCAGAACGCCCACGCACCTGGAAATCTCCCTCGCAGGCGCAGAAGGCGATGTCGTGCGGCTGTGTCGGCAGCGGCGAGCGCGGCTCGATCCGGTGCTCCTCAGCCGCCGGCCGGCCGCCAAACCAGCCGCCGCCGTTCGAACGCGCGCCCCCGTTCTGGCCATTCCCCGGCACGCCAGACCAGTGCTCCTGCACGACGCCCACAACGAAGAATCTAAGATTGAAATGCATGTGAGATGTTGCAAGCTTTCTGCCAGCAGCGCAAGATGCAATGCATACAATGCATTGCAAGAGGGGCAAACTGCTTGGACACGGTGCCGCTGTGAACACATGAGCTTCACGAACAGGATACAGCTGTGTGGCTTCCATTCTGGCTAGCGGTGCAGCAGCGTGCTGAGAATTCTGCAGGCACGCTGAGAGCAGTTTGCCAGGATCATATGATGGAGCATAGTGCATCAAGGTACTTCAGGCTCCACCTTCCATTCTGCAAGTGATTTGCAAGCTACAAGCTCTTTGTGGCTTCTGTGCAGGGGGTCTTGAGAGCCAAGACAGGCAGCAACTAAAAGCAGGTAAGGAGATGCACCTCAATGTCCAGGACGACGCGCGCCCTGAATTTGGCGCCAAAGGCAATCTCCTGCTCGCCGATCTGTAGCAGCTGCGCTCCTTGCGCCCTCCTCTCCAGGCAACGATTCTCTGCTAGCCCTACCACCAGCAGAAATACATAAATTAGTCATGACTATTTTATTCATGATTATTTTATAACTGCAATTTGTTCCCTCCCTTTTTGCAGGGGTACTCCCATGGATTCTGCAGAGCTCCACCAAAATTCTCGTTGGGAGCCACCTGAGGCTCATTGGTCTTGTGGGCAGTCTATCACTTCCATCTGCATATCCCTAACTTCTGATGTGTCTGCAATCGTGAGTAATGCATCCTAATGGTGTTCTGGGCCATAAATGCATGCAAGTTGGGGGTATGTAGCACCAGATAGTCAACAAAGCATGCAGGAAGGTGCACTCTATGTTGTTGCACAGAGAGCTATACATTCGATGCTGGGATGCTGTACACTTGCAGGAAGTGTTGTGCTGGAAGGGGGTACACCTATGAGGGGTACAGCTCTGACGAGGCACAAAAGGCGGATGGGCCAGATAATTCAATGCAATGCGCTGATGCATGCCCCACTCATTAGAGTTTTATAAGCCCCAGGAGCATGCAGTTGACAGGCTGCATGTTGAGTGCCTACTGCATTTGTCAGCGGCAAGCTGTCACATGCAGCCCCCTTTGCATGCGGTTAGGGCAGACCAAGACTTGCATGAATGGGGCATGCACACGTATCTTGCATGGTGACAGGCCTGGTATGAAGGTTCCGAGGCCATCATAGTCGGTGAGCGCCCCCCATATGACCTCCACCGGCGCAGAAATGTCCACCCCAGCATACAGCCGCTGCGCATTCTTGCCTGCTGGCTCCACAGTCACAGCCACGCTGCCTGCTGCGCTGGCTTCGCACAGCAGGCATCTTCTCCGGCCTGTATATTCCACAAGGATAGGTCTTTCACACAGTCTTTATGCCAAGTAAGCCAAGACAGATGTGATTGGAGCGGTTCCAAAAGCATCTCTTCCAGGGCAGCAAGGGCCATCACTGGTGGCTCCCTGACCTCGAGTAGCGTCCGCCTTGGGCCGCCTAGGCTGGCTAGCAGCGGTTTTCAATTTAACATGTGACACGCCATTACATGGCGCTCTCTCTACACATCGTGCAACGTGTGTTCGATGTGCTCGTGGAAGGCTTGGGTGCCCTCTCAAGACCGTGCCCATGGGAGTGTTCTTTTAAGGTGGAACGTCTTCTTTCTATGAACAGTATCTCACATGTGCAACAAGATAGATGTCAGTGCATTGGCTAGGAAGCTCCCTCCTTGTCAGCAGCTACCCTTCTACACGACTGGAAACTTTAACGATGAATGGCTGGGCTTTGATCATCGATTCGAATATGTGAATTTGCCGTGCAAAGGTTTCCTTGGCTGCAGATAGATATAAGGAAGACTTGCCGATGAAGCACTAAACATCTGTAGAACGCCTCAGAAAAGTAGCGTGTCCGGAGCTTTGATTCTTTGGTCATTCGCCATAAGGCGAATGTCCTTTACGATCGGTCAACTTGGTACGGATTATCTCTATCTTTTGCCCCTTCCCTATGCCATGTGGCTGCTCATGAGGCGGCCACGGCACATAAAAGGAACGCGAGGCGCAGTTTAGAGGCCTTTCCGGGTGATTGCCCCGTTTTTGGCCCTAGATTATCTCTAAATATCTCCCTGGCGATTGGCTTTACGGGCTTGCGACTTCTGTGAACATCAGGGAGTGCTGAGAACTGACATATGAGTACATATCGGAACTGTAGTGGATCGTGAGAATGTGTAGAATGCCCATTGCGTAATGTGAATGGTGTTTGGAGGGGAGTTCGCGTATGACCTCGTGCCCGCCCACGGGCGCTCTGATTTTTTCTCTTTTCCTTTCAGAAAGTAAACAAAAGCACAGAAGACACTGTTGCATGAGTTCATTTCTGCAATCAATCTAGTTGTTCCTTCGAATATGTAAGATAAGAGTGGCAAAATAGAAAAGGGAGAATTTTTTACTGATCACGATTTGGACTGATCTGGGACATCGATTAGATGTATATATCGTCACAGAACTTTGAATGAAGAAGTGTTGTCCCTTCCGCATTCTCTGATGCATATCCTGCAACTATCTTACATGTTTTGGCACTGTTTGGGTTGACTTGAAAATTTGATGGTTGTCGATGTGATGTTTCTGTTGTTGCTCCACTAGCTCCGAGCAGCCCCAAGTGCTGATGCCAAGTGCTGATGTGATAAGGTAGAGGGTGGTAATTTGTGCAGTCACTCCTTCGTTGATAGCGTATACGTTTGTGACAGGCATGACAGGCATTACCTCGTCAATAGACAGATCATATCACGGCTGTTTGCCCTAAATCTTGCCTGCCTACTGTGGTGATCGACGGTGTCTGCAAAAAAAATTATGCATCTGCGTATATTGCTTTTGTGACGGACGATCCGATCAATTCACTGCTGTTGAAGCAGTTGCCCTGGAACCTGCCCCAGAAATCTGCCGATCACGACGGCCTTCTCATGTATTTCTATACAGTATGCGTGTAATAGCATCTATAACACCCTTCTTGATGGCTGGCGCTTCATGGATGCTCACATCCTTTCTACTTCAGAAGATCGTCTCCGCTTCCCTCCTTCTAAGGAGCGTCTTCATTTTTCTCTTTAGGCTCGATCTCGGTCTTGGGCCCTCTATATCTCAGCTTCTGTGCGATATATATGAAGCACGGCGGCATGTGAGGTTGCTCACAGCGAGGTAATCAGCTTCTCGAAGCGAAGAAGCGTCTCAACTTTCCTCTTTAGGCTCGATCGTGGTGTTGGGCTATTGCCAGGACCGCTAGTCAGCCAGAAGTTAATGTTAAGCTTGGACTGGCGCAGCGCACCAAGACTGTCGTCCACAGCAAGCTAAGCTTCGAGAAGTACCAATTCAAATTGTAGCCCACAGCACGGTTGTACATACAGGGTAAGTCGGATCGTCTATGACCCAACGATAATATGTGCACCGCTTCCTCCACCCCGCCGGGCCCCCACCCCCATCCAATTAGGACAGATTTCAAGTGAGCTTTGTGTTTCCTTGCAGGCAAGTCAGCTCGAAATTCAAGCTTGGCAGCTCTTGCAAGTCTCTGCTGGTACACTGATATAGAGCCCAAGGAAGAGCGCCTCCTTCCAGGTATGGCTGTCAATTCGAAGGCTGCTGTCTGCTAGACTGTCTTGCAACAACTAAACCGCGAATTGATTTGGAAGTGCACTAATTGCCTGCGAGCGCTGTGATCTGACTTTTGGTGAGCGTGTGGTAGCAGGTCTTTTGATGGGTGCTTAAACAGCCCACAGTCAAGATCCTCACGTGCCTACAGCTAGGCTTTGCATAGCGTCCTGCGCGCGCATCTCTGATCCTTGTGCGCTACAATTGCTTTTGCTACTGCGCCAGGCGCCAGGCACATATGAATCCGCTTGACTATTTCGGACAGGTAGGCACCTGGCGTCTCGGACCTCCACCGTCCTTGGCCTCACGTTGCAGGATCTGACAGAGTGTTGGTACATTTGCTGATTCCGCCCCAGCCCCCCGCGAAAGTCTCTGGTGAACCTTGCGTACTGCTGCCGCAGGCTATACAGCGCGGGGACCTGGTCAGGGTGGCTTTTAAGCACCGCCAGAACTACTGGCACTGGGCCATATACGTTGGCCCCGTGACTACTGGCAGTACCCCGCAGGAGACCATAGAGCATGCGGGCAGTGACGAACTGGGCCTGCTGGAGCTGGATGGCAACACTGTGCAGTGGACATCTTGGAACACCTTCTGTGCGGATAGGCGTGTGGAGCGGGTGTCAGATGACGAGCTGGGTGCCGAGCGGGACTCTGCAGACAACACTATTGCGAGAGCACGGCGCCTGCTGGGCGTGCAGGGGTACACATTGCTTTTCTGGAATTGCGAGACCTTTGCGCGCCATTGCGCTACTGGCATCCCGTACTCCCACCAGGTGTTGCGACAATTACCGGCCATATTTTTGGCGGTCTTGTGTTTCGCCCTGCTCGCCTTTGGAGTGGTGCTGGCCTCCCTGCCACAGGCAGACATCTTTCGGCAAGGCACCCGCCAGGCTCCTTGGCAGCTCACCACTGCTGTCTTTGTATTTACCAGTTACCTGATATGCACGAGGTGGTGGGACCTGATATGCACGAGGTGGTGGGGCCAGCTGAGACAATTTTTCCAGCAAATCATCTTGCGCCGGCAGTATAGGCCTGGGGAGGACCCAGTCACCTTGTCCTTGCAGGCATGCCAAATCAGGTGGTTGCTGCAAGTTGGCCGTTTTCTGTGCATAGCTCTTCCTCTTTGGTGCATTGTATGGAATGTGTGGCAGATGAGCACGCCCCAAGGGTTGTTCACCCCCACAACCATTGCCGTCCTGATCTATGTGGCTCTTGGGCTGTTGGCCCGCATGCGCGCTCTGACCCAACCTCTTGCCGTCACTGCAGCATTGGTCCTTGCTGTACTGTCTAGCATCTTGTACCAAGTGTGTTGGTACTTCAACTTTAAGCTGCTGGAGTGGCAGTACATTGCCGTGTCACAGTGCTTTGCTACCCTCACCCCTAACGGCTTCCTAGTATGTTATCTAGTGTCCAGCGCTGCAGCATATGCTCTTTGTGTCATCGCTTTGCTGATGACGAACAGTGCTGATGCACCCGTGGACATTGAACATGAGCAAAACATGGTCCGCGTTTTTGGACCGTTGATGATTCGTATGAGCCTTGAGGCTTTTGAACATGTCATGTGGGCGGCAGAGAGCGATCAGCCCTCAATGGTGCACAAGGGTCAGGTGTCTACCCAAGACATCATCGTATTGGTGACGTCGCCATCTGTGGCCCCTGTCGTTATCATTCTTTTCACACCAGGCTTTCTTGTTGGTTCAGGAGTGGTCATCATCTGGGCGTTCATTTATTTCCTTCCCCATATGATATTCTCGATAAAGTATCCTTCAATTTTTCATGAGGGCCTGGAGACGCATATAGTGATCTACTGGCTTGGCATGGGCTTGATGAGTGCCCTGTCAATCTGTCCACTGATCCTCGCTCTTGTGGGCATGCGGTATAGCTAGCTGGTTACATTCAGGTTGTACTAGTCTTGCAGTGACAAGAGCTTATAGGCTTGAGTCCTATGCACAACACAGAGTTTATGGAGTTCCAAGCGCTCTTGGCTACTTGGATTTACGGGGCTTGCATAGTCGTTGAGTGTGTCCCCACCCATTCCACGTTTGCTTGGTCTGTGCTTGTGAGTATGTATTGTGATTTGTGTAGTGGTCTGATGGTCGTGCAAAACGTCATGTGTTCATAGCGCTATCTAGAGGGTAATGAGCCTTGCCTGAGGTTGCTTGATCATAGTTTATTCATTGAAGTTTTACATGGTGAAAATAATTCACTATGACAGTTGTACATGAGGGCAGAGCAAGCACCACACCTAATTCAGGGGCACATGCATATACTGTAGACAATTGGAATGCAATTTTCTGTCACTCTTGGGATAGGGTTACACCTCTGACACACGTTGGTATGATAGCTCGTCAACAGATCTTATAAAGTGGCAGACATCAGAGTACTCTTAGTGGCAATTGCTAACACAAACGAGAGCTTTTAATCGCACATGTGGCAACGATGAGGATGTTTATTGAGCCGTACCTAGGCACCTGTTCAACGTTTAGCTACTCTAAATTGACCTCAATAACCTCTAGACCGATCTGTGGCTGAGAGATGTCAACTTGTCTCCAACAAAGCTTTTGATCTGTTGGATGATCAAACTGAAAAAATGGCTCGCTTGCAGGGTCTGCAGGTATCCCGCTACAGGGCAACAGCTGAGGCGAATGGCGGCCGAATCGGCGAATTGAGTGGCATTTTCAGCTGCGGCTCGTGGAGGAGTAAACGGACCTTCCTAACTGTGCGCCACCCCCTCGACATTGGAGTTGCGGAAATCGGCGATGTCTACATGATTTTAAGTGCCGGTGAGACCTCTGGCTGCTGTCTGATTGCAGAGTGACCAACTTGAGTAAGAACACTTCTCTCTGGATACATCTCATCAAAAATTTATCAGGAGATACACTCACTCTGAGTCTCTCTTCTGGACAAACAAATTAGCGGGACACCTGACTGCAGCCTGAGGCGCAGGCTCACTCTGTGGACCAAGCGAAGCATAACCGTTCATCGGTCACTGCACCGGTGGCTGTTGTGCGTTGCGCGCTGTATGTTTTGCAGCTGCCCTGACTAGTAACAGGATTGCATGGACTGTGATCCATGTCAGCAGTCCCCATGCAAGTGGCCCCCGCATGCATGCAGGGTCAGCTTGTGAAACCCCTGTTAAGCCCCCGACTTTCTATGCAATGTTCAGGGATTCGGGTGGGAGGGTTGATGCGCATGACTGGGGTGTATTCCTTGGGAACCCCTGCATGCCCTACACCACAGGAGCGGTGCGTTTTAAGCCCCTGCCAAGCTCTGCTTAGGGTTTTATCTACAATTTACACAGTCCTGAACCCTACACCCTGATCAAAACACCCTAAAGGTATAAAACCATTCAGAGAAACTGTAGGCAGACGTGAGAAGTAGTGGGGAGTGCCTATTCCGGTAGCGATCATACGTGTTGTTGCATGCGTTGTTTACGAGCCAAGTGAAGGAGCAACTGCAGTGTTGACCATCTGATAGGCACTACTGAGCCATTGGGGAGTGAAATGTGCCGTCAGGCAGAAAATCCGGATCGTCCAAGGTTGCTTACAGCTGTCGACATGGTCCCTTGAGACGCTCTCTCCTGAACTGCCTCAACCAAGTCAGCAACATAAGAAACGACATGCTGAAGTGTGATTTGTGTCATGTGCTCTGGCCAGGTGTATAAGGATTGTTTGTACTTTCCCTCCCTGGGTGCGAGGCCCCATATGACCTGCTATCCTCTTGGCCTCGTCGACAATGGCGTGCCCAATGCTGACGAGCAGGCAAGTAATCTTCTGCCATCCTGCACACGCTGTATGTGTTATCTTTGCTGCAGCAGCATTTGTCTAGTGCTTGTGCGGCTCTGGCCTCCTATGTTTAAGGAGCCGATAGTCCACTTACTTGTTGCTAGTATCATCATATGCAGCTCTTTGCACTCTAATAAGAGCTTGCTGCTTATGACTCCGGCTACCATCTTTTTCTTGAATTAATTTTCAAATGTTACCGCAACGTTGTGCTCAATCCTACACCCCTGACCCCTGACCCTCGAAGACAAGTATGAGTTTGAAGATGCCCTTGAACATCTCTTTTGGCAGGAAATTATTTATGATACCACCAAATTTGTCCTCCCGTCTTTTGCCATCACGCTGGGCGCTGACTCCAACTAACTAGACACAGGCATTCAAATCAGTCCACAATTTCTGGCTTTCGGTTTTGTTGGTTTAATCAACCCCAAAGTTGTCTGGAAGCGAAGTGTCTAAGCTGTCTCTATTGTCTGCTTGGAACACAGATCGCCGTGGAATGGGTGGGCAGGTGTCCAATCTCACGATCCAGCGAGCAGCTGGTGGTGTGCGACGACACAATGTTCATGTTTGGCGGCCGGGAGACTCTGGAGGATGGAAGTAAAGTTCCCTGCAATGATCTCCTCGTCTTTGTGCCTAACACAATGCACAAGGGAGCTCTCATTATCTTGTGCACCACATCAATCCCTGCAGGTTCACTCCCTAAGCTGACTGATCACCCCTACTGTCAATTTTTGCAGGGGGCTCTATATTTGGTTAAGTATAGAGCCCCCTGGTTTTGGGCACTGCTTAACACTGCAAGAAGGACGGGCAAAGTGCGACCCAGGACCTGAAAGAGCAGAGAACCTTATGCTGCATGGAACAGTGCTTGCAGATCAGAGAAAATGCATTTTTGGAGTTATTTTCGCAGCCTAAACCCTAGAAGGCATGTTGCTTCTTTTGCAAAGATGTGCAACACCAGAAGGCATTTGCCAAGTTGTGGAATGTGAGGCGGGTTGCTGAGAATTTCTTTTTTGCAGAAAGTTCTACGGGAGAGCCTCCTTCCCCGAGGTGGGGCCATGCATGGCACGCGCATGTATATTTTTGGCGGGACCGATGGCACACGCGACAAGCTTGGACGGTGAGACGCTTGGAAATTAACACAGTGCATGTAATTTCTTGCAGACAGCCCCACATGGCGTCTTGGTGGTCACATTGGCCTCTCTTGCTTGCATGCATTGCCTGTACAGATGTTTTTATATTTTACGTTGGAGGGTTTGGAATTTAGGGTTTATTTAAAAGGATACAAATCAAGGTTGAAATATAAGCCCTAAAAAATACAATACAGACATGTCAGCGCGGAGAATGACACATGTGGCATGTGGCAGGCGAATCTTCTATGATGACATGAAAAGCTTTGACACGGAGTATGGAGTATGGCGAGATGTTGATGTGCTCGGCAACAAGCCGTGCGCACGTGCTTCCATGAGTCAGTCACCTTCTCTTGTCTGTAGTACCCAGAATGACATTTAGGTGGGGCAAATGTTGAATTATGTTTGGGTTTTTCAGTATTTTAACTTGAATGCCAAGGGCTCAAGGCCCCCCATCAAGGGCCCTTCTAATGTTTTTTTGGTCACCTGAAATAGTGTCTGTCAAGGGGATATCCTCTTTTCCAGCCTTGCATCTGAGTGTGACGGAGACTCCCTTTGTTTGTACATTACTTGGACCGGCGTTATGACTGCAAGCATGCAAGCGTTCCGTGGGCGTTCTGTCGTAGGGGTCGCATGTGATGGGAAGAGGGCCATCATTGTTGGGGGCTTGACCTGTGCGAGTGGGGGGCATGAGCCTCTGCAGCTGGCGGACGTTTGGGAGTTCCACTTTGCTGAGGAATGCTGGGTCCAGGCGAGGCTCTACATTATCTGTCGCTGCCTCCCTCTCATATTTGTGATGTTCATAAAACCACACCTCCACCGCCTTCCATTATATCGATATTCTTAAGAGCTTGTACTGATCGAGGATGCTGAATCCAGAACACCGTGAATCTCTCAGAATACTTATGTCATGATAGCAAGATACAGCAGAATTAAGCTCGTTCTCTGGAGGCAATATAATTTGTTGGCTTCTGGGTGTCTAGCTTTTTTGCTTTTAGGCCGGCAGCTATTTACGTGACTCGTGCATGTGCATTTCTCATGCTGGGGCATTTAATGATATTTGTATCTCCCAATACCCTTTTTGTCTCTCAGCCAGGTTGTACCCGGGGAAAAGAGCGATTAGAATATGCCTAAACTCAAGTGTGTCCTCCCGCTTTCTGCTATTTAGCTAGGTGATTGGGCGACTGGCAGGTAATGCCATAGGAATTGAGTTCACTACAAAAAATTCTCATTTTTCAATTGAATATATCAAAGAAACTGAGATCTTATGTTCTGCCATGTCATGCCTGAGGGCACAAGCGCAAATAGTTCGTAAAGCCAACAAAATCCTAAAAACCCTAAGTATTTTCAATCTGACAGGTTGTCCCCGAGGATGGAAGCGAGAAGTGGATTTCTGGGCGGCACAGCGCAGCATGCGGGTTAGTCGGCGGTGACTCACTGGTGTGTGCAGGAGGCTATGGCCCTGACAGCTCAGCGCCCATCCGGACCTTGGCCAGCTTCAAACTGACACGCAGGCCCGCTGCCTCCCTTCTGACCAGCCTGACAAAGCAAGGTGCCTTCGTTTGTCCGATCTTGTGTTACTTCAAGTTACTCTTTACCCTGGTGGTTTACCTGTCAATATTCTCTACTCCAGCCTCATAACCGAGGTGCCTGTCTATTTTCTGGTGCTGAAATTGCTGCAGCACCTGACATCTTTCAGCATGCGCAACCTGTGGTTATCCCTCCCCCTTTCTCAGCCCAAGTCTGGCATTGGCAGCAGTGCTCCACCCCAGAAATTGTGTGAAACTGGAGGAATAACCGTCTGGAATTTGAAGTCAGCTTAGCAGATGCCAATCATTACCCTGCAATCAGTATGCCTTTATTTGTATTAACAGCGCCTGATGCCATGTCCATCCACTGTACAACATCAGACATTCACTTTTGTGATATCGGTGGCTTGCCGGGATTGATACGCTGTTTGCTCAAACGTTTTGCCGCATGTGCAAAAAATGTGCAAAAAAGAGATTCCTTGCTATGCAGGCCGCTGGAGGGATCTGGCTTTAGAGCGGGCATGCCATGCAGCAGCAGAGTACAAGCTTGGGCTGCCGGACTTGCCAGAAAAGGTGCAGGCGCTCTACAAAGCACCGCCAGGATCCGTGACGCTGCTCTCGGCCGACGCGCTTGACATCGCAGGAGGGGTCTTGACCCCGTCCGATGCGGGCAATGAGTCCATTGCTGCAACGCTGCCCCCGGATTGTGTCTTCAGCCCACAGCTCGAAGTTCCCCTTCGGTGAGTGCTGCCTCCATGCAACGACATATTTCTGCCTACATTTTTCTTGTGTCGAGTTTGTATGCATGCAGAGGTCTGCAGGCAATATCTAGTCTCTCTGGTAGCTCTTGCACAGTGTGCCGTGATGGCACCATAGCATCTTTAAATATCTGTGCCTGTGGGAAGTTGACAGCGCTTTCTTGCAAGGCTCAAGCTGTGGAAAGCAGAATATGCATCCTTCACAACTCTTTGTGAGAGCCTTGCGGCATTTGAAAGCATGCTAGCTGAGAAGTTGTTAACTTTGAGTCAGCAATGCTGGTCTGAGGGGATTGAGTTGTGTCGGACAGGCCGTTGAACAGTCAAAGCCTCTGGGATCAGAGCACTGCCCCTTTGACCTGGCGCCTCGATGGCTGACATCACCCTCTGATGTCAGCGTCAACCTCAGGAGCGCCAATCTGGCCAAGGCACTCATGACTAAGCCTGCTCGCCCCCTCGCTGTGCGCCAGACGGTGAAGCAATTTGGCACTGTGAAGGTAAATAATTCTTATTGTTAATACACATATTTTACAGAGACCTCTTGGGAGCCAATTGAGGCTCATTGGTCTTGTAGGCAGTCTGACTACATATCTTCTCCTTTTTCCCAAGTGCAGTCATGCATGCATTTCATGAACAATCAAGGGACTCAGAAAAACTTTTCACAGAGCCGCCTCTCTGGAAATTCACTTGATAGCGAGAAAAAAAGTGCTGCAATGTGCTGCAGTGATCACAGAACCCATCTGTAGTGCCAGGGGAAAGTTTGCATTCCCTAGAGTCAATAATAATTACTATATATTATTATTATTACACGTTTTCCAGTCTTAAGGACTAGGTACGTCAAGCAACACCTGAGGAAAAGCAAGTACTGAGAAGACTGGAGAGCAATAAGTACTGTATATGCTGCAATACATTGTCTGCAGGCTGCGGTGGAGTACTTCAAGATGTGCATACCACAGCTGGAACTTGATGAGTCAGCTGCAAACCCTCAGATCTGGCAGAATGTGAAGGTGAAACATCTCTTCGATTGCTGTTTCCACACAGTGACTTCATGACTTTTCTGTGGCAGGCACTTGTTAAGCTCAGACTTATATCATTGCTCCTATTACTGTTATGTTTAGGGACCTGTTGGGAGCCATCCAAAGCTCATTGGTCTTGTGAGCAGTCTTTCAATGCCCATCTTCATATCACAAATTCTCATGTGTCCGCATTCCGTTAAAAATCCCTAATCAGGATTGCAGCTCTCATGGGTGCGCGATCGTCAGAAAGTTATTAAGATGCTCTGAGGGGTTCACCGCAGGAAATTGGGAAACATGTGGAATCACACAGCAAAACTCTGAACCCGGCATCCCTACAAACGGCGGTCGATTTGACAATCACAGAAGTCAAAAGCATTCTATCTGTGGTACCCCAGTACAGGTGTGCTACCTTTCCTCCCTCCACAGTTGCGCTGAAGGTTGCATCTATTGTTCTGATTTTCGTTGCCAGGATATTTATATTTATAACAATATTTTTTGTACTATATATTTTTATATTTTATATTTTTAGGGGGTAGGGTTGAGGAGTATTAGGAGTTAAAACCCCCTAAAATATATTCAACCTTGGGGGTGTCATGTCTGTGACCGAGGCACATTCTACAACGTGCAGTCTTCCTATTTTTCTTGGGTTTAGGGTTAGGAGACTAATTTTGACATTTAGTGTTTAGGGCATTTTAAAGTTAGGAAAGATGTCTATTTTAGGGTTACCTTAGACCCTAAAAACCATCATCCTACAAACAAAACAAGCGAAATCCGTTCAGCTGCAAATAAGCTGACCCCTTGTGGTGTGTGTCGGGCAGGATGCATGCAGGTTTATGTGCTGATGGTGTATGGCCCAGTCTTTGCATGCATGCTGGCAACATTCCCAGAGGGTCAACCGCTGATGATAGCTGCAGTCTCTGTCTTTCAAGCCCTTCAGATGGCCAACACTCAGACACGGCTGCTGCTGGAATCAAACTTTGAGGCGCGGCTTGCTTGCTGTCGCTGCGCACAGCCCTATTCTTGTTTCATCTCCCTGGTGATTGACCCCAATATGCCAAAAACAAAGGTATAATTCCCCTATTCCTACAAAGCTCTACCCTCAGTGCTCCGTATGGTTTCTTGTCCTACTACGTTCAAGACAGTTGCAGTCTTTGTTGACAAGGCGATGTCAATATGTATTCACAGTCCTCACACACATGCAGTCTTTGTGAGTGGGTTAGCTGCAGGATAGCTGTAAGGCACTTGCATTTGCGCCAAACTATTATGCGTGCAAGTTGCAATCATTGGCTGCCTGTACCAAGCAGTCTTAGCTGAATTGCTTGTTCTGTGGTTGCCACAATGCTCTTGTGTGCCCTTATTGTTTTGCTATCCTGAATCAGGATTCCTGATGCCTATTCGTCTGATAAGGAGGTGCACGGTGCAGCCAACGCCATAATGGCTCAGAGCATACAATTGACATGTTGATTTTCTTGAAGGCTTGAGCCTTGTTGTATGCTGAAGTAAGTGATGATTCTGGACTGCATGCATGCACATTGCAGGTGTGCCGGGGTTGCCGCCTGGTGCGCTACTGCTCAGCAGAGTGCCAGCTGGCAGACTGGGAGAACCACAAGCCAGTCTGCAAGAAATACACTCGCAAGGCGCAGCAGCCCCACAAAGGCGAAAGCCGGAGCCGACGCTCTAAATCCAATAATTTATGTATAACACCTTCCTTTTATCTTTACTGATACTGGTTTTTAGGGATTAAGTAGTTAGATGATCGCTGATGGCACTGTACAGTACCGTACGTTACATGCTTGGTGCAATGAATAGAAGTGGAGATCAAGTTTGCCTTGGGTCCAGTGGATGCAAAATGATATCGTGGGGACTGAAATTGTGTACATTATCTTCACAATTCTTGTAATGCACCTTCGAGTGTTTGATGAGCAGCGGATCCTACCTACCCTGCCCAAACTGCCCAAAATGGGCAGCTGTATTGCACAGGGGCCAGATTTCTGCTGACTCCCAGCTTTCGCGAAGCAGAATCTTGAGATCATGTTATTTTCAAGACGAATCCAAAAGTCGGGGACTAGCAATAGTGCGCCTGGACAATCAAGCAATTTGTTTAGAAGTAAGAAGTGAAAGCATGTCACATGCTAGTAATGTCTATATTCGATTGAGATGGTCCCATCGTTGAGATAACAACATTTTTAAGAAATTTATACCGAACACTGGCACGACTTTGCAAAAGCAGTGTTGCTACTGGTGACAAAAAGCTCACGTGCATCCTCGTTGGAGGCAGTATCCAACTCTGAACTCTCACTTGTGCCCTATCAAATGGTACGAGTAAAAATATAATAGGTCATTCTTGTGATGACAAAATGAATTGCACTCAAGCTCACTGGGAAGCATGTACCTCACACATGGGATCAATCCTTGCTCAGGCTCGGACAGCCGACGACCTGGAGGTGAGACCTTTGACACAGCCGGAGGCCAAGCTCGTGGACGATATCAAGTCTGCTGGCAACCATTTCTTTGGGATGCAGCATTACAGGTAGAAAAGCTGTCTCCTGCATCCCATCCATCCTCTGATCACAGATTCCTCAGAGCTACTCCTAGAATATCAGGCAGTGCGCCTTTTGAGAGTGCGCTGATGCACCAGGGATGCAGAGCTGCTCTACCGCAGCGGTCTGGGCTTCATGGCGCTCGGCCCAGAAGGCATGGCCACAGGATGCAGCAAATGCAATCAGAAGCGCTGCATCGAGCTTGACTCGAAGAGTGCAGCCGTTCTTCTCTCACCAGAGGACAACCGCAGGGCTGCCACGCTGTTCCTGAACCTTGCCCAGACCCTGCTGAAACTGCCGAGGATAACATGGGCGCGTGCGGCTGCTCTTGCCTTAGAGGCTGCCACAGTGAGTTTCTTTCACTCCCTGCTTTCCCAGGAGGTCAGGAATTTGACCCCCACGTGTCAGTTCTGGCTATCAACAAGTCACCTCAATCAAAGGGGGTTCTTTACAGATAAAATAAAGATTCAGGGATCATCATCGGAAGGGGGCGCTCGCCTAGAATTGGATACTTGATCAAGAGATCTCATGAGTAGATCAAACAAAGATAAAAAATTATTAGCACAACGATGAACATGGCAGGAAAACTAATGGAGGTAACAGCAAAAATCTTTCCTGCTGCAGGTCTGCTACAGGGCAGAAGCGCATCTCTTCTACATGCAGATGCAGCAAATGAAAGCGACTGGCAAGAAGCCACGTTCGTCAGGACAAGGGATGTCCTTGTCTTCCCAGACCCTTCTGGGGCGACTTGTTGTGAAAGCCATGACCCGAAGAGGTGTGCTGTGCGCCTCTCTTTCAGCCTGCATCCCAGTGGGCTTCAAACACTAATTTATTACCGACCTTGGAATGTGATCCTTTGGACCCAAAAATGCCAGCTGATCTGCCTGTCATGAAGGCACCTCGTAGGAAAGGCAGGGATGCAAAGATAGGCCCGGGCTTGGTCATGGGGCCACCCATTCTTTCAAGGATTGAGACACAGCATTTATTTCGGCACACCACCTGCACCAGAAACATCCTGGCCATTTTGTTTTCTTCTCCTACTCATTTAGTGACCAGATACCCGTTCCCCTTCTGCGGCATGCATAGCAGTAGAGTGTGACAATAGAGGCCAAGATATGTGCAAAAGATAGGCCTGGCCCGGGGAGCGCGGTGTAAATTTTTGTGTCGAGTCCAAGGGATGACTAATGACAGAAGATAGCTGAGATAGGGTATCTGCTTGGCGCAGCTGTTGCGTTGGAGCGCTGTGCAAATGTGTCTGGAGCCATGATGGAGCTCATCTGGATACAGGGCGGGGGACCAGAGGATGAGTAAGGCCTTTTGCTCTCCTGCAAGCCTCTGTTCTGTCACCCAGCATCAATTACTCAACTTTGTTTTTACTCTGCACGGGAGATTTACCGGGTACGTTACACCCGTCAATTTGCTCATTTTGAGCGGATTCAAAACAGTCTAGTTGATTTTAAAATTTTGGGTTATTCCTCCCACAAGTAGGCGCCGCACCTTCTGGTCAGACCTCCAGCTTGGTTGCATACATCATGGCACTTGACAGGCAAATCTTTTCCCTGCAATGATTATTGCAGTGGCCTGATGGAAAAGCGGGCAGGCTCAGGATATCAACAATTCTATAATACATCTGAAGATGCCTAGATTTCCCAGAGCAAACAGTGCACAGAATTTTGATGTGGAACAATGCACGATCCTGTGCAGTGTGCAAGGGAGCCTTTACCTGTCCGATAGCTGGCATCCTTTACTAGTCCAATGCCTGTGTACGCACCTTGCTTGCCAGGCAGGATGAACTGAGGTAAGAAACGCTTCAATTCAATGCTTCAAAATTGCATTTTGAAGTTGGGGTGTTCTCATGCTGCTGCGCCAGGGAGCATCTGGAGCATCTGGAGTCCATTCTGCGCTGTTTCTGCGCGAGCGGTGTGGGCAGGTGGATGGACTTCCTCCCACAGCGTCTCTGGGAGCTCATTGCCATGAGCAAGGACTGCCATCACCACGCCAGCGTGGACATTGCGGTGATTCACCCCTAAGATAATTCAAAGTGCCGACACTGGCCTGGAGCCATATATGCTGCCAGGTTTTGTTTCTGCAAGCCAGACAGCGAGAGGCGTTCAAAGGGGGAAAACGTCATTGTGATTTCCTAAATTAACTTTGACAGACGCAGTTTGGCCTGAACAGCTGATGAATGGCGAGCGCTGCACGGGCTGAGGGTGTGTGTGGGCAACGCAGGAGATGAATGCCGAGATCTTCCAGGACCCCAGCTTCAGGGAGTTTGCCAAGCTCACAGGCTTCAAGGCGCACCATCTGTCGGGGGTTTTCTGCTGCGGCCCGGCCAAAGATCAAACCGGGAAGGACACCACAATCTTTGTGGCGCGCGTCTCTGGCGGGGAGACAGACAAGAGAGACGCCTACGTTGTTCTCCAATGCCGGTGAGCCCTGTCTCTTTTCTTTGTGTGATTATTGATGTCCCATGCGGTTTTATGGCCCCGGCTGGCGGGGGGCGGTATAAATACTGAGCACCGTGCCCACGGTTGATGGGGTCTTGCTTGGATCTGGCGAGTCCAACAAGGGGTAGGATTCTGGCGGCCTTCAACTGCAGCTTGTCTGCAGGACGCACCTTGCGTCTGGGCAGGAAAAGCGTGTAATGATAATGATAATGCGCTTTCATATGCCTGAACCTCGCAGAAGCTTTTCATTGACACGATGTCTCCATGCTGGGATACTTGAGGCTTGAAGAGCTAGATTGCATGATAGCGCTAGAGTTCACAAGATAGGGAGCACGAGAAGTCAGGTGATAGTGCGATCCCCAAACCCTAAACCCTAAATATATAGCAACTCAGGCAGTGCTGTGCGCGCATGCATGCTTCCAATCGTCGAAAAATCTAAAGAGAGGTGTAATTCAAGCGCTGATGGATTATGTGTCAACCTTTGCGCACAGGAGGATGCGTAACTCTGCTCAGCTGGGATTCTCGGGGGCGTTCCTGGGAAAACGGGACGTCCCATACACGACAGGAGCGGTGAGTCTTCGCCTTTTACAGCCCTCCATCAATCCTGTCTTTGCACATGTGGGATAACATTTTGTCACCCTTCATCGACCCTAAGCCCTAGTTTCATCACTGCGTTCCCCGTAAAAAATGTCACTGTGACGATCCCTTCCCTCATTCAATGAATACCAAATTCAGATCCTTTAACAGGGTTTAGGGGATCCGGGGATCTGTTTGATGCGAGTGCCCATACCTGAACCTGCCATTGAAATATTATCGTATGTCTCAAGCACCAAAATTGGCATTTTTCAAGAAACCCGTAGCCCAGCTTCCAAGATGGACACAGGGTGGGAAACCGACAAATGCCCGTTTGATCCGATTTAAATCTGTAAATCTTACAGGCTCAGTCCAGGATTTGGTTCCATGTGTTTTGCTGACTGTTGGATGGAACCCCCGGTCTTTTGCTGACTCATTGAATGGCTTGATGAGATTTTTGATGATGTCATCAGCAGCTGGGCGTGATGTCATGCAGGTGATTCGCAACATGCTGTTCTGCTTGGCGCTGAGTCAGCGGCCTGACGTCCACATGGTGTGCTACTTGCTGACTCACCCCACCGGGGGGTTCCAGGGCTCCTGCGAAATGGTGCGCATGATTAGAAATATGGTCTGGGGGGGTTTTAGGGTTTACCTGAAACCGCCAAATAAAGAAATCACCCTGCCGGGACCAGCCATTTTGTCCTGCCACCAGAGCATAACAGCTGCTGTACTTGTGAGTCCAAGCTCTGCAGCTCTGAGACACACCGCAGGCAAAGCATGTGGGTTTGTGGTAGCAAAAGGCTGTTGCTGAACCTGTCATTTGCTGGAACAAATGCTTCCAATTGTGAAGAGGAGCTAGCTGTCATTGCAGGTCATCTCACAGCCCGGCACATCATCACATGACACCTGTCAAATGTCATAGTCAAGCCTTCTTGCAGACAAACCGCTGCAGGAATGTGCATTGGCTCGGCATAGTGACTCTGCATCAGCGTTTCGGGATTCCTGGGGTTTGAGTAAATCTATCCTAGATATCTCACAAAATTGGACAAACGCAGGTGCCAGTGGAGTTTGTGGACGAGGAGCCTGTGCTGCGAGACAGCGCCATAGCGGATGTTGTGGGAAAACTGGTAGCGTGCAACGGAGAATTGTACCTGTTTGGCGGCATCGAGAAAACCAGGAGCGGCCGTGAGAAGGCCTCGGATGAGCTGCTCAAGTTCGTCCCCCATTTTGAGAAAAGGAGCGGCCACGTCCGCAGCATCAAGTGCATGCGAGTCATAGCAGGTGAAGCCGCTGGTCTTCAGGGTTTAGGATTAACCCTAAAAAAGAGAACATAATCATCCTTGTGAAGCAATCATCAGGGGGCTCTGTATATATGGTATGTAACGTATCCGCATCTAGCTAAACTTAAGTATAGAGCTGCAATCATCAGGGGGTGTTACATGTGACCAGATCAGTCAGTTACAGTCAGTTACAGTGTCCCCTGCAAGTATCAAGGGGTAACAAAGCTTTCAGCAGTACTTAGTACCCTTGCAATCATGCGACCCAAGTACTGATCCTGCTGTTATGGTAGAGGAACCCAAGATGGTGTCAGTTCATGCCTGGAAGTATTGCATGGGTCTGTGTTATGCAGATAATTGGCTTCTTGTGCGCACATGCCAAGCTTTCTCTTGGCAGGGTGTTGGTGAAAGCAGTGGGCACTTCAAGCCTGTCTCACACATCTGTCCTTGCGGAGGGAAGGCTAAAATGGATTTCTTGTGCTGCATGCAGAGGCGCCTCCTCGCCCCAGATTTGGGCATGCCACGTTTGTGCGTGGAGACCAGATCTACATCTTCGGCGGGACGGATGGCACCGATGACGCATACGGCCGGTGAGAAATCTTGTGAAATGAACGACTAACCCCATGTAATGACTTGTCACCTCATGGTGTGCGCTTGGCAAGTCAAACTTTTGCTGCCGCCCGTTTCCTTGCCATGTCTCTGCTGTGCTGCTGTTTAGATTCTTGCAGCGCTTTCCTAGCCAGCTCGTGGAACATCTTAAAATTTTCTGGGATGCGCTCTGTTAATCGCTATGCACTGTCTCTTGACATGTCTCTGCTGTGCCGCTGTGAAAGCTCCCACAATTGCTTTCCAAGCGATCACAAGGATAAGCAGAATGAAGGTCATGTCTGTTGGTTTCTTGGCAGGCAGACTGTGTACGGCGACATGATGTGCTTCAATGTCAAAACCAAAAAGTGGAGGCAGATCGAGCAAGTAGGCTCCAGACCATGCGCACGGTCTTCCATAGGTCAGTTCTCAGCTGACATGCATTTATCGAAAGATTCAGAGCCCCTATCAGTTGTGCCATTTCTGTATCATTGGGATGCTGTCGCCCAAGCATGCGCCCCTTTAGTGGGTCTTCCAGCGGGGGGAATAAACAGTATATGATTTCAACCCTTCCTTTACCAGTGTTCTATTGTGCTCAAGGCAATTCTAGTGCCTGCAGTGTGGCCTGCATGTTCAATGTCTTCCTGTTGCCAATTTGCAGTGGCCCCTGGAGTTTAATTAATGTTTTACAGTGTATTGCTTTAGACCAACGGGCTGCTTATGGCACTAATGCTCAAATACAATTTCTGGATGTGTACCGGAGCTGAGATAACCCCGCACGGAATGTCCAATCGCTTGCCTATGTGTCGCTCCATCTGCGTGCCGAAAATTGCTGCTGGCTCAATGCGAGCGTGTGTGCAAATGTGGTCGCAGGCATTGCATCGGATGGGGACAGGGCTGTGATTGTGGGGGGGTGGACCAATGCGCGTAAGGGAGCCCACAAGCTGCCCTTCTGGTGGCTGGCAGACGTATGGGAGTTCCACTTCGACCTCAACTGCTGGATCCAGGTCTGTGCATATGTTCTGTATCTGCTTTTTTTGTAGGGTGTAGGTATTTACTGCACCCGAAGCCCTTCAAGAACAACTGTGCTTATCCCCCTTCAAGACAGTCTTTCCTCCTTCGTCCAAAGCATTGCTTCAGCATGTCTCTGTCTTGCGCCGCTCCGTGCCTTTGATTCTGCTTCACCTGAAGCCTTCTCTCATTGCTCAGTCATTGCTCAGGGGCTGCGAAGCATCTGCATGCAAGGAGACATGTCGGGCAAAGTTGTGCCACTTTTGCCAAATGCATCTGCCATTTCTGCCAGGTTGTGCCGCGGGAAAGGCTGCAGCCGTGGATAGCCGGGCGGCAGAGCGCGGCGTGCGGCTTGTTGGGGGACGGAACCCTCGTGACCCTTGGGGGTTTTGGGCCAGGGGGCACCGCGCCGAACAGAAGCCTGGCCAGCTTCACTTGGACGCCCGGGGCCGCATTGGAATTCCATGCCGGGATTGTAAAACAAGGTCGGCACCTTTCCCTTCAACTCGCACCGTAAAAGTACACGAGTTGAAGACAGCCGTGATGGCTGCCCTGAGCTGCGCTCATCTGTATTGTATAGATATGTAATCCTAAATCCTAAACCCTTAAAAAAAAACATTGGACCTGATTGCATGACGCGTGTAAAGCCTGCTTGGTGTGTTGCATGTCGAGTTAGCCCTCAGCTTTAGTCTCGGAAGCATTGGGCTGAAAGCAGGAAAATTGAGTCTTACAGGAGCTGGACAGCACTGACACTAGGGCAGGTTGGGGTGGTGGGGGGTGAAAACACACAGTTTTCTACACACTGTTCTTGGCCCCGGCTGGCGGGGGGCGGTATGAATACCGAGCACCGTGCCCACAGTTGATTGGGTCTTGCTTGGATCTGGCGAGTCCAACAAGGGTAGGATTGCGACAGCCTTTGACTGCAGCTTTCCTGCAGTTGTCTTCTGGCAGGGAGCGGGTTAAACATTATAAATGATAATCATATTTATCATAGGCCGGAATGGTTTCCAGGCCCCTGGAGGGATCTGGCAGCGGAGCGCGCATGCGAGGCAGTGGTTGACGGGAGATTTGCACTGGCGCACATGCCACTGCAGGAGCGGCTTCGGTGCTTGCCAGAGAAGCTGCAGGTTTGCTCCTTATGACAATTAATTCTGTGGGAATATTACAGTGAATGTTTACTAACGGAACCCTAGACCCTGAAGGTTGGCGCAAAAAACCCAAAAATGAGGGTTTATTTATAGTGGCTTCCTGAAGCCAATGTGGCTCCAAACAAATAACATGTGGCTCAGATAAGAGGGCACTTTCTGGCGCATACACTACTTGAGGGTGTTCCATTTTGAGGCCGCCCTTGGCTTCTGAACAGGTACTTGAAGGGTAAACACTGCAAAGGTACTTCACCAGTGCAGAAGGTCAAATCTCATCCCTTTATAGCAGAAGTACGCCCCAAAATCTCGATTTCAGGAGGGAATCCTGAACCTTCGAGCTTTTAGTCAATTTTGTGGCTTCCATCAATCTTATCTCATCAAGGATATTTCTGTGGCCGCATTGGCTTCTAGCCAAAACCCTCATAAGAAATACTGGTTGCAGGCGCTGCTTGAGGCACCGGCAGGCTCCGTCACGCTGTTCACAACGGATGTGATAGATATTTTTGACGCTGCAATCATTCCGACTGATGAATTTGACACCCTGAACGTCACCATGCCCATGAATCCTATCTTGAGCCCGGACCTCAAGACGCCGCTCTGGTCAGTGCTCTTCTCCTCCTGTCTTCGTTCTATCACCTCTATCCTTGTGACGTGTGCCTAGATGCTGAGAAAGTCTTTGCATGCCTGCCTTTTCCTACCAGGTGCTTTTCTTGTTTTAGCAGGTCGAGCTGCACGGCGTACTATATCTAACTTGCTATAGATATTACATGTTAGACATAGATACCTCCGCAAGCTGTCAAGTCAGGGCCCACTTGGATTTCACAATGTATAACGTGTCTCTAATCTGCCCTGGCGATTGATCTTTGCAATATGCCGTACTTGCGGATATTGTTTAATAATCTTGGCTTGTACTGCTCAAATTACTGACGCCTGCATTCGCTTGGGAACAGGCCGCTCAACTCCACAAGGATGTGGGGGTCTGAGCAGTGCCCCTTTAATCTGGCCCCCCGCTGGCTGACATCACCCTCTGAGGTCAGCGCTAACCTAGTCAGCGGCAGCCTGGCAGGAGACGCACCCAAGGTCGCCCAAGTTCCCCTGGCGCTCCGCCACACAGTGAAAATCTTCGGCACTGTCAAGGTGCGCGTACCCTGGCTACAGGATTTAGGGGTATCTCAGGTGAATTCAGGGTTTTATTACGCCCCAAGCCGTAGATACGGGCATGTTTCTCATGTGTTGCATGCTGGCCAGTTGCGAGCTTGCATTCCGAGGCTCGGCAGTTCATTTGCAGCTTGTCGCAAAAATTGCCGAAACATGCTATCCCAATGCCAACCATGAGGTTTGTTTTTAGGGTTTAGGCTTTTTAACAAATTCCTTGACAAAATCCTAGAGACTTCATGGCATGCATGGTTGCAATGCATTCACAGGCAGCTGTGGAGTTCTTTAGACTGTGCCAGCCCGACCTTCAAGATGAGCCTACACAAGAAGAAGCAAAAAGGTGGCATCCATTGAAGGTAGGGTGCACATCTTTAATATTTCAAATCACTGTCAGTTGTGATTTGCTTAAGAAGGCGAGCGCCGCAGAACTGCATTTTGTTACGTGTCTCTTCGAAGATAAGATAACGTCCAGGGTGTTATAAAATATTAATAATAAGCCCTAAACCCTAATACATAAATTACAAAAATACAAAAAGTATAGATTGACATGCTTTGGGAAGCGACGTATTTCTATGTCGTGCTGCTACAGCCATATGTGACTGTGCTGCAGGGAATTGGCGGTGTTGTAGAAGAGCTTGACGCTCTTTTTGTACAAAGGAACGTGCAGAAGTTTTGGCTGAAAGAGATAAATTGTTACTACTTCTGGGATCCATCGGCAGGTACTTTTCTGAATAACTTTGGCATGCAGTGACACATGATCATCAATAATTGCAGCAGATTACCTAAAAATGCACGTTTCGAAAGACTTCTACAGACACCTTGTTGGATGTGCCCTAAAATCCTTAAACATATGTGTCATCATTCTGCTCCCTCTCTGGCCTTGTATTGGCAGCATGCTCAAAAGGCACTTCTATGGTAATTACGGGCTTTCCGTGTCTCTTTGCAGGTGTCATGCAGCTGTACTTGATGGTGGTGTTTGGCCCGGTCTTTGCATGCATGCTGGCAAGATACTGGTGGCCAGGCGCGGCGGGAGATCCGAGCGAAAGGCTTGTGCAGCTCAGCACGCTGCTGGCGGGCGCACAGGTAAAGTCACGCTGACATCAGCAAGTAGCGCTAGATTTCAGTGGGTTAATTCTATTTTACAGGGGTTAGGGTGAGTGGTCACCTTGAGAGCACAAAGCTCAGAAGGGGCCAGGGTGGCCCACCAGCCACCTGTCATGCTTATATATTCATTTTATTTCGGAAAGTTTTATGGTGTAGGCGTTTGTGGTTGACGGTAAGTCTAAAAAACTGCATTGAATGTCCGAGAGGGAGATGCACTGACATGCATGAGCAGCCATGAAGCACCATGCATGCATGCGTGGAACCAGCCTGTAATGATGGCGATTTCCATTATTGCAGGTGGCACTGTTGTTCATCAAGTCGGAATTTGAGCCGCGGCTAAACTGCTGCCGCTGCGGAGCGCCGGACCCTCTTGCCAAAGATCTGCAAATCGAGCCTTCAAGGCCCAGGACAAAGGTTCGCATCCTCTATGACACAACTGTTGTAAGCATGGCAAGCGCTGCTACTTTCTGACCAGATCTCTTCCTAGATCGAATAGATATCTCTGTGCTCGGCTCGCACAGGACATGATGCCACGTGGTACTCGCGCATCTTCATTTGCATTCCTTGGGTTTATTCAGGGCTTATCAATCAAGTCTTGAACAATCTAAACACCCTCACAAATTAATAAAAACCTGTAATTTGCGGGACTATTTAAATTTGGCTCTCTTCCTCAAGGCCCGCTGTGGCTTATCTCAACCAAATCATTTTTAATTGCGGGTGGCAGAGATGCTGCAGCAGCAAAGTGGGACCAGTTCAAAGCAAGGCCGCTTCGTTTTGCAAACAACTAATTCTCGTCATGCATGCAGAGTATTCTCAGAAGTCCAATGGCATGCTGATGTGGCATTTGATGATATCGTGCATCTGCTCACTTTGCAGGTGTGCCGGGGTTGCCGCCTGGTGCGCTACTGCTCAGCAGAGTGCCAGCTGGCAGACTGGGAGAAACACAAGCCAGTCTGCAAGCAGTTCTCTGCGCCTGAAAGATCCTAAAGACAGCCGACACAGCAACGGATGTCCCCGCACACAAGCACGACCCCGTCTCAGGTGAGGCACTCACCTTGATAATTACCCCTTCCCCACTTACAGACGCCAATTTCAAGAGTAATAATTGATGCACTGTACAAGTGGGAGTTGTATGTAAATTACTCTTGTCTCAATAGGCGCTTGCATGCATGCATTCCAGCTGTGTGTGTTCTTCTCAAATGCCATTGGGTCACGACTCTTGCATGCTGTCGTGAAGTGTGCATTTGTTTGGGTTGCAGGTGTACAGTTGCACCCTTTGGTAAGGGGTGTGATATATTGTAAACTGGATGCATCTGGCAAAGAGAATGGCTTCAGCTCTCTGCTGTCATATGAAGCTGTGTGCTTGTGGTGCTTTTTGTGTTTTCCCGCAAGCTCCTCACCAGGTCAATAGTAAAAGATGTAGAAGAGTGAAGGGCATGCATGAGGTTTTTGTTGTCCTTTGTCATATGTAATCACCTGGAGGATGGAACTGAAAATAGTGTAGCAAGCTGAACAGGACTGCCATGCAATTAGTAATCTGCTTGCATGTCAGCCTTGTGTTATGATCTGCCCTGCCTGCTATAAAAAACTGCAGGTCAGTGTGTCAGAGTAAGAGCTTGGTTGGATCGGACTGATGTATTAAGAGTGCAGTTGTTAGAAGATGCCCTGTTGCCGTCAGTGCCACCCACCCAAGGGAAAACTTGGGATGCTGAGCCGTGATACACTGTATCTGGCAGAGACGCAAATGCCGATTGGGATGCAAATGCTTGACGGGGTAATATTCAATGGAACTTGTAATGCAATGTGCAATCTATAAGTTGGGCTTGTGTAACATCTTGAGCTTACTACAATAGTGTGTGCAATCACTTCAATCAAGTACATCCGGGGGAGAAATCATATGCGCAGTGTTTTTTACTGTAATTGCACAGCATTGCTCCAGGCTTGGCACTCTAGAAATCTGCGTGCAGGCGGCTGGCTAATAGGGACTCTCAATAATTGGAGCAGCTCTAGCCCCTAGCAGAACAATGTCTGACTATATCCATCCTGCCCAATCCCTGTCCAATCGGGCAGACCATCTTGCCCAATCCCTGCCCAGTTGGGCAGAGCCATAGTTCGCGCATGCTTATACATGTTGGGATGGGCTGCGAACTGAAGTATGTTTTGAGGACCCAGAATATTCCAGAGTATTTCATGTAGCATCGGAGGTTCAAGCAAGGCTACGAGACAGAAAGAGGTTCGCAGATGTGTTAAGCCCACCATAGGGCGGGGGCACCAGAATATGATCAAGATATTAAATACGATAAATAAACAAAAGTAGGGAAAGAATCGTAACGTACCCGAGCGATTCGTCTGTCAGCGACAGCGAAAGCATGGACCTGCTTAGAAACATAGTAAGGCATCCACCTCTGATGGCGATGTCATTTATAAAGCCAGCTGCTCAGACTAAAATTTACAGTCAATAAAGAGAATTTAGAATGGTATGAGACGGGTGTTGTTGCGTGCTCAGATCCGTGATCCTAACGACCTGGAGGTGAGGGCATTGACCGAGCTTGAGGCCCCCCTTGTGGACGAGATCAAGACTGCCGGCAACCATTTCTTTGCGAAGCAGCAATACAGGTTTTACTCTCAGCCTCACGCACCTCCATCTACGAAGACTATTTCTCAGATGCTCAGCAAATACAGGTTCTGATACAAGGCTGGCTGCATCCAGGGAAGCAGAGCTGCTATATCGCAGCGGCCTGGGATTCATGGGGCTGGGGCCAGAGAGTGTGGTCATAAGACCCAAAACACGCAGTCGGGATCGCAGCAAAGATCTTGCTGCGATATTTGCATGCACTCGGTTCCCAAAAGAGGACAACCAGCGAGCTGCCACTCTCTTACTCAACCTGGCACAGACTCTGCTCAACCTGGCCAGCCTGTCACAGCACGCCGCTGCTGCTGCCATAGAGGCTGTCACGGTGAGTCACAGAGCCCCTTCAGACAAATTGTTTAGTGTCCATGCTACGCAGAGTGGTAGGGGGGTATCAAAGGGTGAAAGCAAGCATGATCTGTTGCATGACTTTGACATTGGGAGAGAAACTCGATATCAATTCAGGAAATAGGATGAAGTTTAAACTGGCATGCTTGATATAAGATGAGTCAGCCTGCATCAGAAGTGCCATGCGCGCCGGCCTCGAGTTCTTATGCCAAGTGCACTTCTGCAAAGGCATCTTCCTACGCACGCACATTCCGATGCATTGTAAGAAGTACTCATCCCATGGAGCCCGTCCTCTTTTCTGAAGCATGACGAGAACAAATACCACAATCCCCAACCATGATTGCGTCCAGTACATGGAAGCTGTGCAAGAATCAGGTATAGGCTGAGAGTGCCTAGGCTTCCTGCTGCAGATTTGCCACAGGGCAGAGGCGCACCTGGCGTACATACAACTACACCAGCTCGGCCCATCAAGGAGCATCCAGGATGTTGTATCCTCCGCAACGCCCCTGGGCCGGCTGACAATAAAGGCCAAGAAGCGCAAAGGTATGCACCTGCAATCTACAGGCATCCATCCACTTGTATACTATCGCGTACCCCTTTGCTCTACAGGGTGACTTGGTCTTCTCTCTCTGCTCTGTGCTCTGTGAAGCTCTGTGAAGCTGAATCCCAAGTACAGAGCGGTGGGAGGGGCATGCACAGCAGCATCCAATTCTCTTTGCAGTCTTGTGACTTATGCCAGCCTGGCTGCTAATTCCAGCTTGGAGAGCAGCACTTGATGCCAACCTCCTTTCACTCTTACCCTCCTTTTACCCATTTCTTTCATGACAAGTGGGGGCTTTTCTTCCTCTGGAGCTCTAGCTCAGGGGTGCATGCTTGACTTTGGTCATTCCAAGAACATGCCCTTCTTGTGTGCTACTTTGCTGGCACCTCTGTTCTCTCCTCTCAGCTTCAGGATGTCCGTCTTAACCTCAGGACTCCCCTCTCAGCTCAATAGAAATATCTTGGGACCTTTTGTTGCAGCTGAAGACAGTGTGACCCCGGCTGGCAGAGGGCGGTACAAATGCTGAGCACCGTGCCCGCAGTTGATTGGGTCTTGCTTGGTTCTGGCGAGTCCAACAAGGGGTATATTTGTGGCAGCCTTAACATGCAGCTTGTCTGCAGGACACACCTTGCCTCTTGGCAGGAAAAGCGTGTGACGATAATAACAATTAAGACAGTGTGTTGGGTTGGTGCAGCTATTGCGTTGGAGCGCTGTGCAAATCCGGCTGGGGCGATGCTGGAGCTCATCAGGATGCAGGGGGAGGGAGCTGAGCATGAGTAAGCCCACCGAGTCACCCATGAGTAACCTTTTTTAAAAATCGGCCAGCAACGGCCTGCTCTAGTGCCTTATAGCTACCAAACTGAAGCCGGCTTTTGCCAGACTCAATCCTCCTGATTTTCTCATGCCTCCCTCTTGCAAAAGAACAGCCATGATGGCTATCATGCATTCCCTGGCTCTTCCCAGATGGGTGAAATACCTCGCTCTGGGTAGTAAGAATAAGTACCAGGGCTACTGGAATGCTGTGCATGCTTTGGAACGGTACCTGGCAAGGGGCTATAGTGATACTAAACAATATTTCATGCTTAGCTCTCTGGTTTTTCTTGGATCTGAAAACTACAAAAAGGGGTGGTTACTTTTGTAGCAGCAACACACCTGCAGCTCGTCTGCAGACGCATCCTGTCCTCTTGGCAATTTCAGCGGAGCCACGCTGGCTTCAGAATAGCCACCAGGATAGCCGCTGGTTTCACCCCGTTGACAACAAGGGCACCTCCTTTGGTGACAAATCTGAATTTGAATTTGAATTTGAATCTGAATTTGAATTTGAATTTGCTGCTCCTCCCAGGGAACACGTGGCGCGACTGGAGGCAATTCTGCGCAAGTTCACCGGGGGCGATTGCATCCGTTCCAGGTTCTTCCCGCCGGAGCTTTGGGATCTCATCTCTGGTACTCGTGACTGCCATCACCACGCCAGGGTGGAGATGGGGGTGGGCCACCTTCCCGCAGCTTCCTGTGCACTGGCATTCCAAACTCAACCTACACAATTCTGTCCACTGGCTAGTCTATCTAGCCCACTGGCCTAAGTGGAGACTGTATAGCAAGCGCACAATAATGTGCATGAGTAACTTGTGTTGTGTAATCACTTGTCTCCGACTCACTCTTTACTGGTGTCTACATTGTGCTGAGATGCTATGAAGGGCGCGCTGAATAGATGGTCCTTCAGCAAGTGCATCTCGCCTTTACTTGTGGCTTTGCTAATGGCAAAGAAAGCAGAACCTGCTTGAACCATCTTTCCTTTCCCTGAGCCGGGGGGAAACGGGCATGAATAGCTGCAGGGATTCTGGCATGACAACACAAGCGCGATTACCTGCATACATTGAATATTTGTGTCTAGCGCAGGTTTTTGGCACTGAGCTCTTACAAGACGTGCACTCCACGAAATATTTGGATGCAAAAGGCATCAAGCAAGATTGCCTGGCGGGAGTCTTCTGCTGCGGTCAGATCAAGGACCGCACAATTTTTGTGGCGCGCTACACCGGTGCAAATAAGGATGACAGCGATTCGTACACCGTCTTCAACTGCTGGTGAGTGATTTGTATGCCTAGAAATCTACACTACTTGACATTCTAAGCCCTGAATTTACCTGCCAAAAGTTCACTGGACCCGTTTGTCTTGGTGAGTGATCTATATGTCTAACAGACACTACTTCTCGATAGCTTGTAGCTTGAACCTTTCACTCTATCAGCCTCAAATTGCTGAAAGATTGCTCACAAGAGTCAACCAGCCGTACTGTTATCGCTTATGCCAGTCGCTTTCATACCTTTGCGAGCAGAGAGTTATCAGTGCATGTGAACTTCCATAGCCGCACGCCCTGTGTTTCATGATTTAGGGTTTGTCTTTCCATTTGCAATTATTTTTTAAGAATATCTAAAAGGATTATGCCTTTGGCACACAGGGGTGATGACGGCGATCTTTGCTGGGGGTTTCTGGGCCATTTCGTTGCATGGCCAGATGTGGTCTTCAGTACCGGGGCGGTGAGTGGCAACCCGTACATTTCAAATAATTTACTGACAGCTACTGGGCTCCGCATGAGCGTTTGCATGCGACAGACTAGGGACTGTTCCAATGTGCAAAAAAATTTGTTTGGTGCAAAATGTCCATTTTCCGCATCCGCAAGATTTGGCGCAATGACTTTCTGGTCTTGCTGGCCCTTGCAGAACATTGTTACTCGAATTCTATGGTTAGAATTTTTGTAGATATGGTATAAATACTGGGTATTGTGCAACGGTTGCTTGTACCTGGCGAGCCCAACAGGGGGTAGGATTGTGGCAGCCTGTAATTGCGCAGCTTATCTGCAGGACACACCTTGCCTCTTGGCAGGAAACTTTTGGGAGAAAGTTTCAGAAAGCACAGCTTGCCTCTCTTGTGTTGAAGTGCACCCAGTTGATGCACAGGCGTACAAGTGCGCGAGCTTCCAAGAGGAGGCCTACGTGCTTTACTGCATGGCGGTAACGCCAGCTGGCAACTTAGTCATGATGTGCTACCCACTGAGCCCCGTCACCATAAAGTATCTGAGCGCCCACGAAGACGGTCCGGTCCACTGGGTAATACCCCTCTCCACTGTCTTCTAAGCATGCGTGCTGGCGTATACCCTGACCCTCAACCATAAACCCTGAAATAGGGCAGGGAGTGCATGCATGTATATGATGAGTGATTTACAGGCTGCAGACTAATGAAGGCCCCGCAGATTTGGCTGCAGGCGCCCTGTGTGTATGCCCTATGGCCTCTGGCTTTGGTTTTGCTGACCTGTAGTAATAATGCCCAATGCGTGCTGGCCTGCAGCATGTAGAACTTGTAAATTTATAGCAGGGCCCCGGCTGGCCGGGGGCGGTATGATTACTGAGCAACGTGCCCACGGTTGATTGGGTCTTGCTTGGATCTGGCAAGTCCAGCGAGGGGTGGGTTTTTGGCAAACTGCAACCTGTCTGCAGGACGCACCTTGCGTATACAAAGAAAGGTTTGGTTGATGCAGGAACGTGTGGAGTTCCAGGGAGGCAAACCTGCGCCGCGAGGCAAGTGCATTGCCGAAGCAACTGGGAAGCTGGTGGAATGCAATGGCCATTTATACTTGTTTGGTGGCATTGAGGTGGTTGAGGACGGGCAAGATGAGCCCTCCAACGCTCTAATCAAGCTCACGCCGCGCTTCACAGGGGGAGGAAATTTTGCCATCTACGGTGAATTCGTCAAAGCAGGTGACGCTCTGGAATGCGGTATCAGCGATGTCTTTGTGAGACGAGCATGCAACGACTTCTCAGATTCGAATCGCATGTGGGCATCCAGGAAGTTTGCTATGTGCAAGGATATCCGTGTGCACTTCATGTGATCAGGCATATACACCCCAGCAGGTTGCTTCATGGAGCGGGCTCTCCCTCTCGCATGGAGGCTGAATAACAGCGGCAGGGTGTCTGCTCAAGTGAATTGGAGGTCTAGCCTGTGCCTTCTGGCGAGCGAATGTTGCATGCGAGCGGGCTCGCATCATTAAGCCTGAGAATTATCTCAGGAGCAATAACCCTAGAAGAACTGTGTGGGGTTAATCCCTCTGATTATCCCGATATTCTACAAAGGACTCAGGTGAGCTGATGCTGCGTGCAGAGAATCCTCCGGGTGCCAGATTTGGCCATGCAACGTTTGTGCATGGCAGCGAGATCTACATTTTTGGCGGGAGCGACGGTAGAATGGACGCATTCCGCAGGTGAGTCGATCTCTGTAGGGATAGGGTTTTAGATTTAGGGTTTATTTAGGGTTTACGGTCAAGGCAACGTTCCTTTTGGTGGCTGATTCTAGCAGGTCTGTGCTCAGTGCACTTGGCTAAGATTGCATGTTTGATGGCTCTTCGGAAGAGATAACTCCTCAGCCAGATGCGCCAGACCTGGCTGTGGCGCCATTAAATCCTGCATGCATTTGCATCATCACCCCTGCTCAATGCTCTCTGACCCTTATTTTGGCTCGCTCACTGAGACTCAGGATCATCACTTGACCGAAGCAACGAGGAGCTTTACAACTGTTCGTGTATTCATGAGGACGGAAGGCTGTCATAGAAATGGAAGGCTGTCGTAGAAATGCTTGTGCACCTGATCCTCATGATTGTAAAATTCAAAATTACCCTACTTAATATCAATAAATCTTAAATTACCCTATTTTAAATTAGTAAAATATAATAATACCCCTGTTTGTGTGGTGCGTGCAGGCAGAATGTGCTTGACGACATGATGTGCTTTGATGTGAAGAAACAGAAGTGGAGGGACGTGGAGCCCTTTGGCTGCAAGCCGTGCGGGCGGGCTGCTATAGGTAAACATTCCCACACATACACACAAGTTGGGGATGATGGTATTTTAGGAACGCCCTATTACCACGTTGTACAAAGTTGGAAAATTTACACCGCCCTAAGGCTTCCAGGGCTTCTTGGGAGCCCCAGTAGCCAACCTCAAATGCTACAATTGGAGCCGTTGAAACATTGATATCGAGCGTGGACTCGCAGTTGGCTTGCCAGGGGAGTTGTGTCTTCTGTGTCACACCCGCAGTAACGATTCTGCGCATGGCTTGCCCTGCATGAGATTTGAGCCCACATCAACTGTGATAATGTGGAGCATTGGAACAATCCGGGTTTGCTGCACGTTGTATTCTTCTTCTGGCTTTTCTGGCAATTGCCTCGGGAGATCTTGATCCCGCAACTGGTTCATCCAAGGGAAACAGCCCCCTTCAAGGTTAGGGTCCTACTACCAAAAAGGCCAGGCGTGCTTGACCCCTTTGGAAACTGCTTCGATAGTGTCACCCGAGGTTGTCTTGCATGTGCCTTGAAAGGTGCTGGATAGCTCGTGCGACCAACATGCAGCGCTGATTGACCGCACATGCCGGCAGCACTGGGTGCTTAGTAAGCAGGGTTCTGCGTGCAGGGGTGGCAAACAACGGGGACAGGGCTGTGATTGTGGGGGGTTGGACTATTGCGCGCACGGGAGTCACAGAGCTGCCCTTCTGGTGCCTGGCGGACGTGTGGGAGTACCACTTCGACCTGGGCAGCTGGATTCAGGTATAGGTTTGAAAGTGTGCCCTCTCTCTTTTTTTTCCTTTTGTGGATTTGCCTGCGTCAAAAAATTCCTTTGCTGACAAGGAGAAGGTCAAGAGACCTTGACGAAGGCTCTCAGGTTCACAGTCGATGAAGGCTCACAGTGTGCCCTCTTCCAAACATCATTTTCTTCTCCAAATCTGGGCTTTCCCCGCCTGAGTCTCCTGATGCTGGGGAGCAGCCTGCGCTTGCTGTGTTCACCTGCACAAAGCATCGCACCTTCTTGTGCGGCATCCAACGAGGAATTTGCTCTATTGCATTATCAAGCGGAGAAGATTTTCATGCCTGAACGTCCACATGCAGGAGCAAAAGCAGTCATGCTATTAAGTAATCTTGCATTGAGAACGAATTTGCCACTTTGTGCACTTGTGCAGATTTTTCGGGTTGTTTTGGGCCTTGTGTCTGGTTTTACCGCTGGTTGTGCCGGTAGTGCCAGGTTGTGCCAGAGGACAAGTTGCAGCCGTGGTATCTGTGCTCCATCTGGTTTTGTGCCAGGAGTTGTGCCAGTTTGCCAGGTTGTGCCGGAAAGAAGAGCACTTACCAAAATTCATGTCTTGCCAGGTTGTGCCGGAGGACAAGTGGCAGCCGTGGATAGCCGGGCGGAACGGCGCAGCATGTGGACTTTTGTCCGACGGAACCCTAGTCACCCTTGGGGGACATGGGCCAAGGGATATCGTGCCGAACAGCATCCTCGCATGCTTCGCTTGGACCCCCAGGGCCGCAGTTGACCTCCAGGCTGACATCACACGGCAAAGTACGCACCACCATCTTGCATGTTTTCCCCTTCTGTGCCTTGACAGACTGCGGCTTTGAGAGGCACTTGTCAGTAGACATTGCCTTTCACGCATGTTCGAAGTGATGCGAATGTGCTTTGCTGCACAGCCGCTGCAGGTTGAGGTGGCTCTGACCTGTGCTCCCTTATTTGCCTACATATGTTTCAAGCAAGACGTCATCAATCCCACCAATGCGCAATGCATGGATATGTCTGCGAAGAGGCTCCCCATAGAGCTTTGACAGCTCTGCCCCAGAGAAAAACGACGGCCCTGACAGCAGCTCGTCAGCCAGGCATGATTTGGGTGTACTGAGATTTCGTAGTAGGTGTAATAACTGAGCGCTGTGCCCACTGCTGATCGGGTCCTTGGCGAATCCATCGAGCTAAGGACATGAGGCAGCCAGCAGCCTGCAGCTTCTCTGCAGACACAGACACACCTTCCCACTGGCAGGAACACTCTATAAGACTATCAGCCTTCAAAAGTTTTTAGGGTTTCCTGATACCCTGTCATTCCCCCTTAATCCCCTTTGCCCCCCGATCGCAGGCCATTGGAGGGATACGGCAGTGGAGCGCGCATGCGAAGCGGTGTCAGTGCTGAAGCCCAGCCTGGCATTCCTGCCCGTAAAAACGCAGCAGCTTTACGGGGCGCCTGCCGGGTCCGTAACGCTGTTCACCTCAAACGTGCCGGACATTGTCGACGCCGCATTCACCCCCTGCGATGAGTCAGTCGCGAGCTCGAGACTGGCGATGCCTGTCAGCTGTATCTTCTCCCCAAAGCTGGAAGCTCCGCTGTGGTGAGTGGACTTCTCTGTGCCTTCTGTCTGTGCACCTGACCCTTTGAGAGCATTAAATGATAGTCGGCTTGTATCCCTGACTTAATGTGTGCGCCCCTGAGATTTCATGCACCAGTCAGATTACTGCTCTCCCTTGTGCTTTGGCTCTGATGCTCTTCTTACCCACAAATGTCACCCAGTGAACAACGCGTATTACCCTGGTGCATCCTTACCTTAGCAGCATGGCGGCTACAATAGTAAATAGCTGGAACGATGAACCTGCAAAGAAGCTCAGGAATTCTCTTTAGTTCAACTTTGTGAATGGGGGCATGCAAGCTTCTGCTTTGCTGAGAGCAGCATTCTGTGCTTCTGAGTGCAGGCCACTTAATTATCAGAGCACGTGGGGTTCAGAGCAGTGCCCCTTTGATCTGGCCCCCCGATGGCTGACATCACCCTCTGAAGTCAGCGTCAACCTGGCGAGCAGCAGCACCGGGGGGGACCCGGACAGACTCAACTGTCCCTACGCCCTGCGCCAAACGGTGAAGCAGTTTGGCACAGTCAAGGTGTGCAGATCAGAAATATCGGATCTAGCCTTGTAAGATATCTCTCTGCATTGAGTGTGGTTCCAATGCATGCAGAGGAGAGATTGGTTGGGGCAAGAAGGATAGTCCGTGGGATCTAATCCTGGAATGGGGGTTCATATTTGCGAAAAATCCCTGATTAATAATAAGATATCCATAAGTAAGCATACCTTAGCTTGGCATGCCTTGACCATGAACCCCTTGCAATGCATTCCTTCCTTGGGCAGTCAAGCCGCAATATCTAAATCAAAGTCAAAGGGATTTTGGTCTGTTCCTGCTCGCGAAGCCCAGTGATCTGGAGGGTATTGTGTACCCTCTGGTAAACAAGATTTCTCTATGCGTTGTTGCAATTCTTTTTTGCAGGCTGCAGTGGAGTACTTCAGGCTGTGCCAACCAGACCTGCCAGATGGGCCTGCACAAGGAAAAGCAAAGAGGTGGCATCCTTTGCGGGTGGGGTCGTCCTTTCGGTTTAATATTGTTGCGACACATTACTTGGAATTCAGGGGATTATCATGGTTTTGTCCTAACCTGATGGGGTTTCCAAAAAATCAAAGAATTCAGAGCTGCACTATCTCCTGCAGGCTTTGCCTGCTTTACACTTGGTCGAGCCGTGCATGTCTCTGGGCTCATTCTAGTTGACGCAGCAGGATGACCTGAGAAAAGGTCCTTTGTCTGAGCATGCTTCACACCTTCTCTCAAGTACACCCGGATGCTCTCAAGGGTTGTTGACGTAAATGTTCTGCGCCAATTTTGCATTTCTTCAGAATGGGGGACATATCAATGATTGCTGCCTCTGCTGCAGGGACTCAGTGATACCAACGTGGTCCTGAAATATTTGGACGGAGTGTTTGGCGGGGCAGAAAACTTCAAGAAGGTCATGCTGAGAGAGATTGTGGCTTACTACTTCTGGGACTCATCTGCAGGTGCAACTCTCCTCTGCTGACGACTTCTTCAACGGAACAATATTTTCTAGCATTTTCGGAAATTGGCACAGAGCTTACTATTTGTAGACATTGCAAGCTGCCCGTTTCGCATATTGATTTTAGACAGGTGTTTAGAAAAGCAAGCCAGAAGCCAGAAGACATGTGCTCCTTTGCTTTCCCATTGCCATTTACCATTGCAAATAATTACCATTGCAACTTTTTCTAATACAGATCTTCTCCTGCTCACTTGCTCGCCAGCTTGCTTCCCTTGCATATATCAGGAGCACGCCTCTTGCATGTAAAAAATTTATGTATTTGGGTTGCCTAGTAGACTAATAGATAGTAGCCGTGCCTTTAAACCACTTTTCATGTGTGCTTGCAGGCATGATGCAGCTCTACCTGATGATGGTCTTTGGACCGGTGTTTGTGTGCGTTCTGGCGCGATACCGGTGGCTCTACATGGTCAAAGACGCGGAGGATAAGCTCGCTCACATGTGCACTCTTCTGGCAAACGCGCAGATGAGGCTCATGCTCACCAGCCCGCAGTTTGACCCCCGGCTCGGCTGCTGTCGCTGCGCCGAGCCTTACCCGTACCCCATCGAGTTAAAGGACGACCCAGCCACGCCCACGACTAAGGTTAGACATTGAGTAATCACTACACGTGTCAGTGACAGAGTGATTCACTGGAAGCGGCCAGCAAGGTCGTTGCTGCTCTATGTGCGGTATGCGGCCAGGCACCTTAGCCAGTGCACGAAAGCTTGCATTTCAAGCTTTATCTGGTCTTGTCTGGCAGCTGCCCGAAAATGACATCCTAATATCTCTTGGCAGTTATTCAGGTGGTTCCTTTCAAAGTCTTACTGAAAGTGAAGCTCGCTGCTCAAAAGTGCACTGCGCATGCTATTTGTTCTTTTTTTTTTTCAGGGCAAAAAAGGCACGTATGCATATGCTGAATAATTAGTTTTCCCTGTTGTCTGGAGCCCAAAAGTGGTGGTGTGTGCCAAAGCAGAGTCTTACTTTAGGATTGCAAGTCTTGGAACCATCTAATTCTTATGAATTCCTCAGCAGATAGCGCTGTGCTTTGCAGGTGTGCCGGGGTTGCCGCCTGGTGCGCTACTGCTCAGCAGACTGCCAGCTGGCAGACTGGGAGAACCACAGGCCAGTCTGCCACACATATAACACTGGGCCTGGGAGGCATGCTCCTAGGAATAGTCATAGCAAGACTTCACGAGCTAGGAGAGATGCAGGTCAAAGCAAGTGATGTTCAAGCAGATTTCAGAGAGGACTGAGAGTGGTGACCGCGCATATTTGGGTTTTTATGGTAGGTGTCAGGGTACCAAAAAACCCTAAAAATCCTACATCACCCTCTGAGGCCAGCGTCAACCTGGCAAGTGTCAGCTCAGGAAGCCTGACGGATCTCTTGCCTTTCACTTTCCGCCAGACAGTCAAGGTCTTTGGCACAGTCAAGGTGTGATCTGTTTGTCGGGGACAGAATATGTTCTTACAATGAATTTTGATGCCTATAGATTTTTTACCCTTCATCAATCCTAAACAAGGAAAACATTGACTCCCGTGTATTATTACTGTAATGCCCTCCCCTAAAACCCAAAATCTAAAACCTAGATACATATTTCGTGAAAACCCCCAGCTAAGACAATGATTGTAGACATAATTCCTTGGTCTGTCGAGCTGCTGAGCTAATCTGATCAATAGATTGAAGGCCTTTGCATATGCATGCATCCGGCATCGCCCCAGAGTTCCTTCTGGCTGCCTCTAAGCTATGCAAAGTGCTGCAGAAATTTTTAGTAATATATTATCAATGATGCCGCTCCTGTGCTCAAATGCTGAACACCAGGCAGGTTCTGCTGCAGAGTTTTCCATGCGTGCGTCCTGCCTGCATCATCATGTGGTGAAAAAATGCAGGCGGCAGTGGAGTACTTCAGACTGTGCAAGCCAGACATTACATTGGGATCTGCACAAGAAAATGGCATCCAATGGCGTTCGGTGCATGTGAGTATTCCCGCCAAATCCATTTCATATCATCGTTCCCCAAGTACAAGAGGGAGAACAGGGACGCTACAGGATTGTGCATGTGTTTCTGCGTATTATCATTATTAGTGTTATTAGTATTTTATTTGTTGTTAGTGTTATTAGTTTGTCTTCCTGCCAGGAGGCAAGGTACGCACTGCAGACAAGCTGCACTTACAGGCTGTCACAATCCTGCCCCTTGCAAGAGTCACCAGAATTAAGCAAGACCCAATCAACCGTGGGCATCTTGCTCCGTATCTATTTAGCCCTCTGTGCATGCCAGGCCTTTTCTGTGTTGGAGGAGCTCCTGTGAAAGCATGTAGTACTCACCTGCATGAAGGAGATGGGAAGAGAAGACAAGAGTGAAGTTCTCGGCAATGCACAGGGCACAGATGATCTTGTGCGCGATGGTGGGGTAGACTGTTTTTGGAGGATCTGGAGTTCACTGAGTTGAGCGCTTACTACATTTACCCGCCACTTGGGAACAGTGCGGCCGGGTTCATGCTTAAGACTTGCAAAGACATGCTTTCTCGAGAATGTGCCATCCTTCGCGCATGCACCTTTCTGCTGCAGTCACAGGTTTTGCAATTCAGTAATGCTCTGGTATCTTTCGTTTGACATTGGAACTGCAGGTGTCATGGAGCTCTATATGATGGGGGTCCTGGGCCCATTCTTTGTGTGCATTCTTGAAAGTTACCAATGGGCACTCGACCCTGTAAGTGTACCGGTGTACCAAATTGATAAAAGCCAGCTTCGTGTCTGCCTGCACCATGGCAAATGGTTGACTAGGATGCTGCTATCTGCACACGTCAAGCCGCGGCTGCCTTGCTGCCACTGCGGGCAATTGAGCCCAGCTGCCGAACAAACCCGCAACAACCCCTTGATGCACACAGCAAAGGTGTGTCTCCCGTCAGGCGCATAAAGGTCTGAGCTTATTGTCTGCTTGCTGCTAAGGCTGTGGGCATGCCTTTGTCATGGGAAACCGTCAGCGCTCGAGTGATGAGAAAAGTTACTTGTGCTTCTCCTTGAGGAAGCATGCCTGAAAATGGCAGAACTTGCCAGCTCGGGTGATCGCTCCTAGCAACACTTGCTAGGAGAGTGCCAACTGGGACTATAGGGGTCCTGCTAGCACTCGGCTGCATCACTCAGGAGATATTGCACTGTGCGTTGCAGGTGTGCCGGGGTTGCCGCCTGGTGCGCTACTGCTCAGCAGAGTGCCAGCTGGCAGACTGGGAGAACCACACGCCAGTCTGCAAGAAGTATAGCTGCACAGCGCGGCAGGAAGAATGAATTGTTGACGAAATTTTCCAGAACCTGATGCCCCTACGCAACGCCAATTGAGCGGCCTCTGTAGGTCATACTACTTATCAGAGAACCCAATAGCTGTGGTACTCTTAATGGTACTATCGCTACCCGAGCGCTGCCTTAAAGTTTCAATCTTCCCTGCATGCATGATAACAGCCAGCGGTGGCTCTGTCTCTGTCAAGGAATGTTTTGCGTGTGAAGGGACACCCCAGGAGCAGCCAATCAGAATAGACCTCTGTTGACTTCAAAAGGAAGGAAGGAAGATTTTACATCATCCAGCCGCCTAGGGCTGATTAGATGTACTAACAACATCCAAAAGGTGAAAACAATCCATGACAAAATGTGCAACATTTTAAACATCCACCTGCCACGTAAACTGCTGCATCGTCAGAATGCCTGCACCAAATATAGTAGGATATTTGTCCCTGATGGATTGAACAGCAGGATCTGAGGAGAAAGCTCTGTATGCATGCAAGGCACGTGGTGTTGGTGTACGTGGCAAACTAATGCTGTCTTGTCAGAAGGAAGAGGTCCTTTGGATTGACAGTCTTGATCAGACTGACAATTTACACACAGGACAGATATAAGCTAGCTCTTTGCAGTCTCCGATGCGATCCCTTCCTTTTGCACAGTGCCCGTCTCATGCAGCAGATCGATTGTGGAGTCCTCAGGAAGTCCTACCTAGATCTGCTGCTGCAGTACATCAATCTTGCTGCAGGTTTTGGGTCCCTGTAATACACGCAAAGCGCACTGCATTGACAACAGTGTATTCGGCGCCTCCTGAGCAGGAAGACTTTCAGATTTTGGCATCTCCCATATTCGACTCTCAGGTCTGTGGCACTTTCCCTGCTCGATCTCAGCTGCGGTAAGAGGCAACGCTAGTGTAAGATGTGCCAGCAATAACAACAAAGATTTTTCACAGGCTCCGCTTGCTCCTTATGGACTCGATGAACTCGAGGACGATGAGCCAGAAAGGGCATTGTTGGTCGGCGTTGGTGCAGCAAATACGGGCAGACGTCAGGGGATACAGTACAGCTTGCAAGACTCCCTGGAAGAGCTGGCAGGCCTGGCAGAGGCAGCAGGGCTGAAGGTGGGATTGCTGGCCCTACCCAGCTGTACTGAACGCCTGCGCCTGCTGATAATATTGAATCTGACGAAAACACTGGCCCTTCAGCTCCCAGAGCTCTGCTTGGTTTTGCTGATTCCCATGTGCACTACCCTTGAGTGCATCACAACAGTAATTTGCTGCAGGTGGTTGGGACCCTCACGCAGCACATAGATCCAGATGCACAGACATACCTCGGGCCCGGCAAGGTAGAGGAGATGCTGCAGGCCGTGGCCAGCAGAGGGGCCAATACAGTCATCTTTGACGGCGAGCTGAGCCCGCGGCAGCTCAGGAACCTGTCGCGGAAATGTTCCCAGCAGACGCGCGTCTGCGACCGCACTGCGCTCATTCTGGACATCTTCAAGCAGCGGGCCTTCACAAAGGAGGGCCAGCTGCAGGTGCTGCCTTCTTGCCCAGGGATCACCTCTCATCTACATGCACGTTGCAGCTAGGCTTGCGCATGCAAGACATCTTTACGACCTGTTGGGCTTGTGTCGCATAAGTAACCTTGACGTTGCGCCAGTGCGGTGCTGCATGCATGCAATGCATATGCTTTTCAGAATGTGCAGACCTCTGCAGGCGCCTCCTTCCTGCCGTAATCCTAATGTTGACATGCACACTGCAATGATGTCACCGTTGTATCCTGTGACAGAGGACGGGTATCCAAATTGGAGTTCTGAGGGTCGTAACGAGCAGCGCAAGGGACTACAAATGTGAAATTGCATTTCATTCTGACTAGCGTTCCTCTGGCAATCATTACAGGTGGAGTATGCGGCGACGGAATACCAGCTGCCGCGGCTGACGAGGATGTGGACGCACTTGGAGCGGCAGAGCGGCGCCGGCAAAATGAAGGGCATGGGCGAGAAGCAGATCGACGTTGACCGTCGGCTGCTGCGATCGCGCCTGGCTGTTCTGCGCGGCAGGTTGGAAGAGGTACACCCCCAAGGCTTGCCTGCTCCTTTCTCGGCGTAGTTACCAGCTTCCTTGCCAGACTCTTCAGACTTGCCTTCTGACTAAGGCCTGCAACGTATATCCTTCCAGACATATCAGAATCTGTGAGGTTTGCAGTGCATCAACGAGGCATTTTGACGGCTGCTGAGCTCAGTTGCCCTCTGGTGCTCTATGCATAGCAGCAAGAGCGGTTGATCTGTTATTTAGTATAGACATCCATTCCTCCAAGGCATGTCGCTTACCACGTTGCGCCCTCTACGCACTTGGCAGGACACCTTGCGATGGTCCCGCCCGTCCTTAGAGGTTTACCTCGAAGGGAATCTGAAGATAAACTTTGTGCTGCAACGCAGGTGCAGCAGTGCCGGGAGCAGTACAGGAGGAGCCGCGCTGAGCTGGCGGTGCCGCTGATAGCACTGGTCGGCTACACAAACGCTGGCAAGAGCTGCCTCATGAATGCGCTCACATCAGCGGCCGTTCTGTCGGAGGACGCGCTCTTCGCCACCCTCGACACCACCGTGCGCAAGATAATCCTGCCCTCCGGCCTCCAGGCGCGTTCTCATTTTTAATTTCTCCTGCCTTCTGTTGTAGAGCACATTGTTCAGTTGGCGGCTCCACGTGGCTTGTACTTGTGTTCCTCATCCCTCAGAGAAGTCTGGAAACAGCAGAGGAATCTGTGATCGCTCTTCCCCTGCTGTTCCCATTTTCGTCGGAGGGATGAGTGGCACGGGTTGTAGCCCTCAAAGGCCACTCTGGCATCCGCGTGTGAGCACATGGCCGTCAAAAACAAGGTTCAACTGATATGCTTGGCTCAACGCAAGTTGGTTGAAGGCACCTGGAACACTTCCTTTCACTTTTCTAAAGACGGCAGGTTAATGTTGACGCTAGCCAATCCCGTGGCCCTGCAGCTGCTAGGCAGATGAATTCAGGCGTTGGATCTTGACAATTTGCTTCATTGCCTCTGATGAATGCTTCCGGCACTCAACAGGCGCTAGCAGCTTGAGACCGTACGGTTGACGGTTTGGATGGCAATGCAGGACACTTTCGAGAGTATTCATGAGTGCTGCGCTGATGTCATGCTTGATGCGGCGCAGGGGAACGCACTGGTGACTTTAGGGTAAGGGTCTATAAAGGGTCAGGAGTCCTAACACAGTGTATGGAGATATTGTAAGAGTATTTCTGCGGCTGACGCGCGCAGGCGGTGGTGAGCGACACGGTGGGGTTCATCCAGAAGCTGCCCCCGCAGCTGGTGGCCGCCTTCCGCGCGACGCTGGATGACATCAAGGCAGCATCAGTCATCCTGCACGTCGTCGACTGCAGCCACCCGCTCGCTGCTGCCCAGGGCGAGGCCGTCCTCAAGGTGCGCTGCCTGGACCTCGTCACTACACAATTAAGAGATTCTGGGTCTGGTCAGTGAGGGCACAGTAAGTCTGCCACAGATCTAGCACATTATGGTCCAGTCTGACAGTCCAATTGCTTGCATGCAGCAGGGGTGTTTTTGCAGGCTGCAAATGCCTGTGCCAACAAACAGCAGCAGCAAGGGGCGACCCAAAGCTCAGCTCAAACCCCAACCTAAATATAGTCAGATGCCAAGAGATATGACACTCACAAAGCGGATGGCTTTGCATTGCAGGTGTTGAAGGAGATTGGCGCCACAGATGTCCCGATCATCACTGTGTGGAACAAGATGGACCTCGTGCGCGACCCCGAGATGGTGTGTTAGCCCTTCCTTCATGGCTTTTTCTTCATGTTACTCTCCATGGGGCAATTCCAGCTGTTGATCATCCCTGCATATCAGGATGTTTGAGACCTGTCAGCTCAGTGGTATTTGATCAGATGGAATCCAACGCCACTGGCTGCCCAGGCCTTCATCCTTCTGAGGTCCAAGTATGCTGTCCATCATCATCCTGAACTCACTTTCACTGTAGTCCACATCATGTTCCAATAGAATTTGGGCGTCGTCCTTCAACCTCTGGCTGTTTGCGAGATTGCATTGTCACAAGTATGTTTATAATAGTAGTAGTATCAGTACGTTTAATATTTGTGGGATTGCATGAACATTGCAGGTGGCGACAGTGGCGGGTGGGCGGCAGTCGGTGGTGTGTGTATCTGCACACACCGGCCAGGGCGTTGACGAGCTGCTGAACGTTATTGAGGAGCAGCTGAAGGCGTCCATGGAGTTTGTGCACCTGCTCATCCCTTTCTCAAAGGCAAGTTCACTCTGGAACGTCTTGCTGTGGAGAGCCAATGCTTCTTGTCGTATTGGCAACATCATCCATGGCAGTGTCTGCTTTCACTTGCAACATCATCCGTGCAATGTTTGACTTCATTTAAAAAGGGTCATTTGAGACATGGGGGCGATGTATTCTTGGGTGCAACCTCTCAGGTAACACAATTCATGGGGACTTACAAATTACTTCTGATGCTTGAAGCTGTGCTTGAACTCATTTTCTCTCTTTTGGTGCAGGGGCAGTTGACCGCGGATGTACGCGGGTGTGGGATAATGATGAGCGAGGAGCACTGCTCAGATGGCACGGTGGTCACTGCCTATGTGCCAAAGGGGTCAAGCCTCATGCAGCAACTGGCGCCTTACAAACTATCGATGTTCAAGTTTCAGAAGTACACTGCCATGGCCAGCGCAGCACAGCCTTAAATATTAATGGGTGCCCATTCCTGTCCTTTTGATCAGGTATCTGCGAGCTTAGAGTGAGGAGCGTGTGAGCGAGTGAGAGCTGAAGATTGATGTGAGATTCTTTATGGCAGGCTTTGTGGCATATGATCATATCGCTTATGAGCTGGTAACCTGTAACAATCATTGCTCTCTCCACTCTCACACAGCTCTCCAGCAGTCGCTTGTACACTGATCAGATCTTCTGGAGGTCATAGCTATAGATCGCGCATGCACAAGTGTCTAGGAACAGGAAAAAGAAACGCATACTTCACACAAAGAATCGCTGCAAATTGCCTCGTTCAAAATTGGTCGCTGCCTCCAAATAAGCGGTCCCCTCGCGCGGAGGTCAGAAACAGCAGGCTGCCGGCTATGCACAGGGCGGAAGATGTGGCGAAAGCCTGCCACCAACCCAGCAGGCTGCCTGTCCCTGCCGCCTCGAGCATACACCCAGTCACCGCCACACCCACCATGCCTGCAGTTGAGGGCCACACAGAAATGGTTACGTGAGAAGGGTTGGGTTTCAGTCCGCCTAAAACAGATGGGTGCCATGAAATGACACACCCATCACTTGCTCTTGGAGGTGCAGCGAGAGTACCGCAGCACTAGAATACCAACATGTCCTGCTGCTGCAATCCTTTACTTGTCGAAGGCCACAACTTGCACTCAATATGCCCCAACTTCATCATAACGTCCAAGTTGATGCCTTGCACGCAAGGTGCACACATTAGACCCTTCTCATACATAGGCTGTCCACAAAATCCCACTGCTGCATGAGTCCTGTCATATCCCCCAGTGACGTGAAGCATAAGCGAGGTCATGAGCGATGTAGGAAGCTAGCATGTCTAGCTAGCCCAGAACAGCTTTTGTGCCCCTCTGTGAATTGTACCTCCAAATTCATGGGTAGCTATGCAAGCGCATGCACCCAAGACGGTGCCGGAAGTGTTACAGAAGCCGGTCAAGCCCATCAAATGGCACACAGCTTGCAAAGGCTAAGACGATTCACAAGGGTTAGGGTTTAGGGTATATATAACCCTAAACCCCACATATACACTTTCTGTCCGCAATAAAAGATCCAGATAACTCAGGAGGAGGGTAGCGCACCTGCCACGGTGCCAGCTGTGTTTGAGAGGCCCATGAAGACGCCAGCGTGGCGAGGCGCAATGTCCATGTGGTTCACGCTGAACCCGCCGCGCGCGATCCCGGCCATTCCCAATGTTATGCTCGTGGCCAGCACCCCTCCCGCGGCGTTCCCTGCCAGAGGCATCAGCAGCAGCGCCCCCGCCGTGCCCCAAAACCCTGCGCGCAGAAAGGGTGTTTGTACAGGGGTGAATAAAAAACACAACAGCAGTGGAGACATAACGCGCAAAAAGAAGGCAATCTGGAGGGTGCAGTGGTAGTCCAACAAGCTCATGCATACCTGAACCCCTAAAAGGGGTCATCTGCACCAGGGCAGTCTCCTGGCAGCAGAACAAGCCCACAGTGCAGAGTCTCTCGCCAAAATTACTCTCAGTTTGGGAGTGTGACAGCAGCATGCGACTGCAAGGAAGTCATCCTGTAGCGCGTGATCATTGCTCCAGCGCAGTGCGCTGTTGCTGTAAGCGACAGATCAGGCGTCCTGTGAAGCTGCAAAGCAGCGCACCTAGAGTATTGACCGTCTTGCGCGCGCCAGCGGTGCTGGCCTTGCGTGAGGTGATGAGGTAGTCCCCGAGCCATGCGCCCGCGTTGGACGTGGCAAACATGACGAGGTAGGGTGCCGTGCGGATCCACCCCAGATCCGCCAGATTCGTCTTCAGCACCTGCATGTTGCAAAACAAAAAGAGTGGACAACTAGACCTTGCCAACGCTTGCTGCAAGTGTTACTCTTGTATGTCAGTGGAAGCAGGCCTCAGCATTGGACTGTGGGGACCGAATCCGCCCTCAGATACTTGTGCTCTGCAAGACCGGAATAAGTATGTTTATTTTCACAGGTATCAGAAGCAAGTAAGAACTGCACAGCTTCCCAGCTGAAGGACTGTCCAGAAGCAGGTCATGTGTCTGCTACCTCTTCCGTTGCTCAAGAACATCTTCGGCAATGCCCTTCAGCAAGAAGCGAGGCAAAGAGGCACAAGGTCTGCCGGACGTGCAAAGCACTCATTGTCCAAAAAAGAACCTGTCTTGTTCGCCACGCATGCATGGCAGCTCAACTCTCTCCCCAAGCAGTCATGCTATGCTTACTCTGCGCTAGCTGCATCAGACAATGCAGTGAGCAGCAAGTCGCTCAGACTATTGAAGCTGCACGAATTTCCTGAGTTCAGGACATGACCTGAGCAGGGCGCTTGGCCAGATGCCTGAAGGCCCACTGTTCATTTGGTGGGCCCCGGCTGGCGGGCGGCGGTATAAATATCGAGCACCGTGCCCACGGTTGATTGGGTCTCGCTTGTGTTTGGCGAGGTTATCAAGGGGTAGGAACTTGGCAGTCTTTAACTGCAGCTTGTCCGCAGACGCACCTTGCCTCTGGCAGGAAAAGCGTACAATGATATAATGATATCATAGCTAAAAATGAGAACACATGACCCCAGAGCAATTGCTGACCTGGTCGAAGTAGGTGGGCAGCCAGTTCATGACGACGTAGAATGCGTAGTGGAAGGTGAAGTTGTTGACCACGATGGCCCAGGCTGCCGGGTGCCGCAGCATGCGCGCCCACGGCGTCGCGGCCTGCCGCCCCTTCCGCGCATTAACGTCCCTCCCCGCATCCCCCACCGACATCGGCATCATCAGCTCCCTGCGCCCACAGCGACACACAAGATCATGAAAACAATGAGCAATATCCCATGTGGATCGTTCACGCATGCTTGGGCCATGGCAACCACAAGTGATTCAAGCCTTGGCAAACAAGCATTGCAACCAGTCGGCAAGCCTCAGGCTATTGGCCTGAAGCAGGCATGAGTCCCGCTCAATGAGGTGTCCCTTTCTATTAACACCAGAGGGCAAGCAGGCCTTGGGGAATGCCACAACTCACAGGGTTGTGGATGCCTATTCAAGATTAATCCTTTTCCATAATTCGTGAATGGCGCTCAGCTCCTTCCCAAATTGGCCACCCTGAGGCAACCAGTGCAGAATCATAGAAAACAGACAACGGGCATGGCTCTTTTTTCCCTCATAAGTACAACTGTGAAAACATCAGCCTACAAGAAAGAGCTGCTGACCTATGTGGGATGTCCCGCCCGACAATGATCCACGCGGACAGCCAGGCGAGGCCGAGCGCGCCGTTCAGTAAAAGGAGCGAGCCGGGACCGCGCGCGGCCGCGACGGCGGGCAGCGCCAGCATGGCGGCAGCCGAGCCCAGGTACATGCCGGAGGTTGTCAGCGACACCGCGCGCGCTCGCTCGTGCGGGGGGACCCACTGCAGCAGCACCGGGATGACAACCCTCAGGCCCAAGACTACAGTATACTGCTTGATATTAGTGATGAGATTGCTGCCGATACATGTGCTGGGCGGTTCATGTTCGTGGACGCATCAATATACAGTTGATGCAACGCCGCCTGGCTAAGGCTTGTTGTCCGAATAATTTCTGCAAGAGTCTCATATGCCAACAGGGGGCAGGCATATGTTTGCCAGCACCGCTACAACAGTCCCATGAAACACATCCTTGGTATACAGATTCTGAATCTCAACAGAATTTTTGAGTTTCACATGGGCACCGGCAAAAGAATCAAGCAATGCGGCTATGGGCATGCGCGGCTCGCCTGGGACAGGACGGTGTGGATTGAGGGAATGATGAAGCCCTGTGCGACGCCCACAAGCACGCGAGCAGCTGTGATGGCGCCAGAGTTTGCAGCGGTTTTGGGCGTAAATAAAGAAGCCGCAGACCAGAGCAGGAAGGAGAGCATCAGCATGATGCGGCCGCCGTAGCGCTGCGCCAGAAAGCCGCCGGGAACCTGCCGGAACAGGCAACCCTCTCACTCGCCAAGATAGGATATGCAAATTCACATGGAGAATGCTTATTTATATAATCTAACCTGCCACAAAGTCATGCATGCGGAGACCCTGTCCTGCCACAGAAGGCTCAAGGTGAAGCCTGAGAAGCCGCCTGCCTCATGCAGGGAAAGGCATGCAGCGTTCTTCAACGCCAGAGGGCTTCGATTGGCTTCAAGTATGTAGCGAATAAGTAATTGGGACGTTCCTTCAGCACCCAATTCTGCTGCAATCCGTTTCAACAACAGTGGTCCATATGTGGAGCGAGGGAGGAAGTGCTGACAGCCACCTGCGATACGCCATATCCCCAATAGAAGGCTGAGAGCACGGTCCCCTTCACGGACTCGCTGACATTGACCCGCTTGGCCATGGCTGTGTAGGCGATTGAGAAGCCCACTCGCTCCACATAGGCTGTGAAGGTGGCCAGGAAACACAGCAATGTGATCTGGTGGCGAGGCTCCTGCGGCAGCAGCCCCGACATTTCGCTTTGTGCATATTGACTCGATGATGAATCCTCCTCAGTTGGCAGGACAACAGCTGAGCCATCACTGATTTAGCGCAAGAGTTGCACAGGTAAATACAGGTGTATAACTCGCACTATCAAGTCGCTGTTTCACCTGCAGGAACCACTGGCTTCGCTTTTGTCTGACGAAGGCATGCTGGTACTGTGCCCCATTGAATTTCATATCCAGATGTTGCTTCCGCGTCTACTGCTTCTCCTGGCTGTTTTGTTGCTCATGGAAATGGCCTCACATCCCACGGATATCGTGTTTTACGAATCTTATATTATTCAACAAGAGGAGCACCTGTTCAGCTCCGCAGACCTGTTCATATAAATGACCATCAGACATCTGAACTTGATTATTTATCAGGAACCGCACTGCTCAATAATTTCAGAGTCAGTGTTCATTGAGAATTACCAAAGACGTCTCCTAGTAACTTGGAACTCACATGAAGAACATTCTCTGCCTCGAGACCTCACCAAGCGTCACAGTTCCAGCGATCTGCACGAACGCCGTGGCCTCGTTCCAAGATAGCCAGGACAGGAAAAGAATGAACTGTTGTGAAGGACCTGTTACTGAGGATATAACATGTCTTCATGCAAATGTAGAGGAAAAACCAGGCTTCTTCTTGGGATGCATGTTGTGTCGGAGCAGATACGCATCAAGTTTGCCGAGGCAGGCATCTTGACCCAAAATAGAATTTCGCTCCTATCTGAAAGATTCAGAGAGACTTTATTTCATTTATCGATGAAGTACGATCAAATAACTGTCTAATTTTCAAAGTTCGTGAATGTGATGCTTGGCTGTATCGACAGGAAAAGTTTGACTTAGTGCTAGTTTAGAAAACACACGATCTGCTGTGTAAGCATATAGAGGTTTCGTGGAGCTTTCGTAGCTGCGTAGAATAAGAGGTCTAGACATGGTCTCAGTAGATATGTTCAGGTGTAGGCAAATGTCCCACGCATTTGCGGGACCGCGTTCTAGACAGGTTCTGACTTGTTCAGCAGCTAAGTTTGAGCTCCACGTCTGTACGAACAAGACCTGCAAAAAGCAGGGATCGAAGGAGGTATGATTTCTTCGATGCTTATGGTGCTCATATTCTGGCTCTGGCTGGAAAAAAAAATAGTGATCTGCCTGCACTGACGTGTCGCAGCTTCCATCTTGCTTCCTTCCTGAACGTCAATGGGATGAAGATAGGCACCTTTCCACATTGTCTAATGATCGCAGGTGCTGACATTCGCAAAAGACCTGGCTCTGGAGGACGTTCGGGTGGAGAGCACAGGATGTCTAGGTGATTGCTCTGCTAGCTAAGACCTCAACTTGGCTGACGAGGCAGCATACCTTTGCCACTCACGAAGCTTGCTGCAGGTTAAAATGTTCACATACATGGGACTCACAGCTGGTGAGTGGCTTACAAGAGGTGTTCTGTGCGCAGGGGGTTGCGGCACCGGGCCAAACATGGTATTGCAGCCTGGGGAGGTGCCTCTCAGGCATGTGAGCACGCCTGCCAAGATGACAGAGGTCCTGCGCACGCTCTGCGGGATGACAATACCAGATGTCCTTCTGAAGGCATGACAACCCCTGACCAAGTGGACACCTTGCAAGGACACCTTAGTGCCGTACTGTTGAATGCATCTTTCTCTGACTCGCGTCTCTCCAGCAGTGCGGACGCATAGTTTGCTTCTGAGGACTGGGACAAGAAGGCAATGCCTGTTCATGCGCGCTTTTGACTGCATCGATGTGATCTGTGTGCTCCATGCATATGCAGGCAACAGAGCTGCGGCTCGCTGGGAATGCAGAGGCCAGGGGAGGGGATCTTAGAAGAGCTGTCGAGCTGTATACACAGGTGCTGCTCTTTCTCACATCACCACACCCTCACCTGAGATTGTCATACCATCCGATCTCACCACCTCATGCACTGGTGTCCGAGTGTAAGCAGTGACGCGAGTGTTGAGCACGTAATTATTGGAAAGTCTGCTGGCTCGCCTTCTAAGGCTGAATCTAATTTGAATGAATCTTTCACAATTTGCTGGCGAGGCAGTCCTTTCTCCTTACCGTTTGTGCTAGCTCTGCTTTGATGTCTAGATTCCATTTTCTCTTATTGGCACTTGTCAATGACTCATGACAGGGCATAGGACTACGGCCGCCCAGTGGGCTCCACATGCTGCTGTCCAACCGTTCGGGGGCATTGCTGACTCTGGGTGACAAATCTGGCGCCCTGGATGACGCCAACGCTGCAGCTGAGCTGGCGCCACCCGGCTTCCACACAGCCTATGTGCGGCAGGTGTGCTGATGTCATCGAAGTCCTGCCATGAAAGATGGGAAGCTGTGTTTTGAGACTCCGTCATGCAGCAGCTTTCCTCTTGGGGCAGTGAGTGACGCTCGTAGTCATGTTTACCGGTTTTGTATGTTCTTCATAAGCTTGTCACTGGCTTGATGCAGATTGCATGCTTTGTGGCCGTCATGTCAACATGAAGTAGCTCGTTGTTTTGTTCTCGAGGCATATTTTCCATCTGAAGATTACGAGATGAAGTTCTGTGGGGCCAGTGTTCTTTGCATAAGAGGTGAATTTGCGTCTGTGAAATAAGGGTGCATCGAAAGCGAATCAACAATCTCAGGAGCCAAGGGTGCAGTGATTTCTGGTGTGTTTGAAAGCGAGTGGGCTGTACATTTACAGGTGGAAGCGTATGCGGCGCTGGGGAGGTATAAGGAAGCTGGGGAGGCCCTGGAGGCAGCTGCCAGGAAGGATCCGTCCTTTGCCAAAACGAACGAGTTCAAAAGTTTATCTACACAGCTGACAGCCTACTTCCAGCGAGCGGCAAAGTAGAGACATGACTTCCTCGTCTAGGCTCGCACTTCAAATATGGGCTACAGGAGGTGCAGCACGGACAGAAAGATATTCACAGTTCTGTGACTGAGCGTTTCTGAAACACATGCTTCCGTTGTGTGAAGCTTCTGACGTCAGTCAGGTTTTCAGAGGAACATTCTTCCGGCCATTGCGTGCGCTCCCGCGGGTTCCTTGATTCATGACTGTTGATGTGAGATTTGAACATATTGTCAAGGTCAATTGTTGCGCTAAGTTTGTGAGCGTGTTGAGAGGCTCAGATTACATGACCACGAAATCGCAGTGGGGATCCCTTGATTGAATCCAGCAGTCAAATGGCTAGTAAAGTCCCACTTAGCATGAGTGTATACATCCATAAGTAAGAATCCGGATCGATCCTGATCATGTAAGGGTCAGAGTCTGAACTTCAGACTGCCAGCAAGTCAAAAGAGCCAGGTTCATTGCTTTGCATGCACACTAGTGTTGTACAACTGCCCACTTTCACCTTTTGTACAATGAATGCCAATTGGCCCTGATTCAAATCACTTTGCTCATATCACCAGTCATCTCAAGCTCCCTCTGTGCATATTGCTTCCTGGTTGAGACCCCACGCACTTGATCAGGCTGTTCTTTGCCTCGATCTAGTGTCCTTTGTCAGTGGTTAGCTGCCGGAGTCCTCTGTGCAACCGCTCTGAGGCTTGCATCTGACCAACCACTTGGTCTGCGCTGCACCTGCAGCCAGATTGGCCAATAGCTGTTGACATCAATGTGCAACAGGCCAGGGAAGCACTTGTTCCCTCTGAATTCCAGATTACGGCAAGATACGCCAGAGGTGCTCCTTTGGTGCAAAATGCGGTGGGGTCACTGAACGGCGGTCCCAACTGGGTGCAGGATAACCTTACATGCAGCAGCTGCAGGCAAGCCATCCTGTACCAGGGGCTGTGGGAGGGGCCAGCTTGTCTGCAGACGCATCTTGCCTCTAAGGCGGGTGTAATATCATGGCAATCAAAGTCTGTGGGAGGGCGCACTTTAGTGCAGGAGGACCATTCTGGCCTGGCAGCCTGCAGCTGCTGCCCTGAAGCCCTGGAAAGGGTCCTCTTCAGCATCCGCTGAAGCCACAGGCAGTCCTGCCCTGCTCTGCAGCTGCTCCAGCAGCTCCCTTGTGGCTGACATCTGGCGATTTGCCTTCTCTACCAGCTCCTGCACAGCCAGCAGCATTGAGCGCATCTTGAGCTCTCAACCCCTACCTGCCTTTTCACAATGGATACCAGTTGTCTGCAAGTAGTAGCTAAGAGGAACAGCCTTGTCAAAATACTCTCTGGCATGGCAGAAGGGCGTGCCCTGTCTCACCTGCTTGGTCTGCAAGATAGCGCAGCACTCATCCCTGACACGAGGCAGTTCCCTGCAGTAAGAGCAGTATGAGTCCGCCTGATGATAATCTTTTAAGAGGGTAGATTAGCGCTCGAAACAAACACGAAACAAACAAAGGCCTTCCTTAAAGCCTCATGAGTGTGCCACAGCTGCCTGCTGAAGGCAAGAGCATAGACACAGTAATCAGACAGTTAAGCTTCCAGAATGACTGGCTCACCTCTCAAGCTTCTTCAACCTTTGCAACACCGAGAGAGGATTTGCCTGCAGAGAAGACACAAAGCACGTGATGTCATCACAACTAGTTTCTCAGCTTATGCAGTACCTTTTTAAAGTAACACATCCTTAGACATCCTTCTACTCCGCGGGTTCTGCTCACCACCTTTCCTGCATACGTCTGTTGAAATTCCTCCTCCAGTCGGTGTTCCACGGCTTTGAGATCAGCCTCAGCTTTCTCCAAGCAGATCACCACGCGGTCGCTGGCAGCACGCAGCGAGTCCATGGGGAGTTGGAGCTTGTTGTCAGGACTCAAATAAATTACTGGCACTGACACTCCACGCTACACCTAGTGTCTGTAAAATCAGCTATCATCATGCAGCAACCAATTAGTAGACCTGACGAATTTTCCAAGATTGCTGTAGCACCTGCAGGCCGCAGGGCTGTTGTTGGATGGTTTGAACTCGGCCAGATTAGGTTGTAGCTTCACTCTCAAGAGGCTGAACCACCATGTGGAGTAAACTGGGTTATTATTGCTGTTCTGATCTACAACGATCGCAATCTGCGCTGCGGACACTGAAATTGAAAACCCATGCAATGCCAAAATATATGAGCGCATGCAATGCTGCGTATCGATATCTGCTGCCTGAGATGGCATCATGATCAATCACGACAGCCGCCGTGATCACGTCAAGTTGATGTTGACAATGTCAACTTGACATCAACACTTTGATGATCAGTGTGTGACCATAATGCTTCAGCTTATGAACGAGAGTGACTTTACACCAAGGTGGTGCTCATCGCTCCTCCAATTATGATTATACCTCACAGGTACTTCTGTCTCAAAAATACGCATCTAGATACCTCTGCGATTGCAGAGTCTTGGAACAGCCGTGCGCAATGGCCCCCAGAGTCCTAAAGGCCGCCCTCAAAGCTTTGCATGGCAGATCCTGCATTCTGCTGTCTTGGTCCTGTCTCCCTATATCATTTCTGGCAAGTCAATACTGACAGAGAATGCGTCCTAACACCAAATCGCCGTCAAAACTGCCGCTCCTGGCACGGCTACGTGGCGATGTTACAAATCAAAGACTGCCTGAAGAACGCTGCTTGCAAAGCAGCTCCAAATCACCTGTCGGATCATGACTACGCCATCTTGGCACCTCAATACACCATAAACACAAAAGCCCAAGAGCCTGTGCACTTGTGGCAAGCTAGGCCCCCGTTGAGGGGGCGAAGCAACTCTCCTGAAGAGCACCCAACCTAGATATACAGACAGCCTACACGCACCAAAACGCGGCCTAACGCGTTCAAAATTGACGAATAGCAGACTCACACGAATACAGCACCTGGGTCTGATTTGAATGCAAAATGGAATACTGGCTGTGCGCAATGAGCGCGCTACTTTTAAGAGATGCGAGTCCTAGCAAGCGCTGGCGTTGTGGAGGCACTGACAAAACTGGCACTAATGAGCCATTGGGTGCTACCAAAATTGGCTCTACATCCTAAACTCACGCGCTCCTGCTGCGCGCTAAAGAAGAATGTCCTGCAGTTGCTGCTGTCAAAAATGGCCTGCAGTGCTCACAGGGTAGTGCCGGCGGTTCTTTTAAGCATATACTAGTGCGTCCAAAATTTACCGTTGTCCTCTAGACTGTACAAGTGTAGAAAGGAAACAGAGTGAGGCCGGCCTAAGGCGCTGGAACCTTCAAGCTCTGCCCCCCTCTACAGCAATAGCAAAGCAATATTGATGTGCTGGGCACACCAGCATCTGGCTCCTACATTCCTCCCAAAACTGCGACCACAAAATGCCCCAACCTCCCCTCACTGCCAACCCCAGCCACTCTATGGCCAGCAGCAGTACAGCATGCTTTACCACCAAGGGTGAACAGCTTTCCTCAATCGTGGCAGCACTCAGGCGTGCTGCAGCACTAGCTACAACACCCTCATGCCTACCACATGCCGCATGTTTATCTTGCGAAAGTCACTCAGGGCTGCCGGGCAGTGAAGAACACAAGGCATGCACGCGGGTGACATGACGCATTGTCATCCCATGGCAGCAGTAAGGTGCGGCAGGGCTGCGGCGCAGACTACAAGGCCTTCATGCCAGTGACATGGCGCATGTTCTCCATGAAGACAAACATGAGCGTGGTCTGGGGCCCCAGGCGCGCATAGTTTGCCGTCCATCCCTTGAAGAAGCCGCGCGTGCCCTCCCGTGCAAACAGGTCGGCCGCGCAGGAGAGCGGGTTGGCGTACTTGCTGCCATTGCAGTACATGTGCGTCTTCACCATGTCAACCGGCTGCGTGATCGTCGTCGCCGCCAGCCCTGTACGCAGCAATTGATCCCCTCAGTGAACCGTTTCAATCAGATGGCTTTCACTTCTTCTTGAATTAAATCCTGTGCACTCAGTCACGCATGGATCAGCCTGAATGAGCGCACCAGCTCTCAGAACATTGTAAGGCAAAATGACGGGAAATGCCAACCACACAAGATACTAATGTCATGGGAGATGGTACTGTCACTGCGTGAGAGCTAAGAAACCCAATATCCAGGCTGCGTAATGCCCTGAAACATACTCCATTGCAAGCTTCAGAAACAATCCTGGACAGAAGGAGGCTTTTGCCCACCTGTGATCATGGAGACGCCCACGTGCGTGCCCAGGCCGTCCCTCCAGCCAGTGGTGCGCATCCACAGCCGCTTGGTGTCATCATAGGTCGCGCACTGGGAGGCGGTCAGGAGAGTTCCGCGCACCTGCACACGTCATGGAGGCACGTTCATCACGCTGGCTCAATTCTACAATCTAAATCCTGCACCAGAGACCTTGCAGGTCAGGCCCTGTAATCGTCAGGCGCAAAGCGGCATTGCCGTGCGCCTGCTGGAGTGAGCAGTCCTTGCATTCAACATTGCAAGGGCATCACATGCATCATGACAATGCACGTTGCACACATCAACTTCTCATTCCAGCAGTGCGCGCATGCACCGGCTGATGAACATGTGATCTCACAACAGAGACAACACTTATCAACTAGATAATCCAAGACATGAGTATCATGGCCTCACCGCAGAGGGCATGGTGCCCTTCCAGAGGCCGCTGACGCCGTCCTGCTTGACGACCTTCTTGATGACCTGCAGGGGCCCCATGGTGGAGCAGGACTGCAGCCGCGTCTTCAGCAGCTCGATGGGGTTGGTGATGAGCGTCGCAATCGCGCCGCTGGCCGATCCCGCCGCCACCTTCTTGAGGATGGTCGGGTCCGTGTCCGCGCCAAAGGCTGTCTTCAGCGGTGCGTACATGCCCAGGCGCAGGCCTGCATGTGCCGGCATGCAGTTAGTCATGTGGCCGCACAAGTATGGTTGGCCATACTCAGGGTCAGTGATGTCTCCATCAAAATTATGGTTAAGTCGCTCTCCAGCCCCACACCCTTCCAATGCAGCGCCATCTCCCCCTCTTTGCATACCTAAATAAAAGACTGGGTGGGTGCGTTGCTTCCAAGACCTCTAACCTCGGCACTCAGTGTGGAACATCTGCGGTCAAATGGATTGTGAGCAACCAAGGCAAAGATACTGCCAGCGGAAGGGCAGATCTCCCTCACCTCCGTAGAAGAGGCCGCGCGCCACGGTAGCGCTGACACCACTCATCAGCGCGGCATAGCCCTCATGTTGCACGACAGTGACGCCGGTTTGCAGCTGCAGGATGTAACAGGGCTTACGTCAGGCCTTGCAGCAGAGCTCCTGTTTCTTCACTCGCTGTTCCATTCTTGCCAATAGCAACATCAAATAAGTGCCCCTGGAGGCCTTGTATGGGCGATGATGTAGTAACTTCCATCCCGGTCCACAATATCACAAGGTACCATGAGCATCTTCACAGCAGATTGAAAGCACCACATTAAAACTCACCAGGCTGGGCGCGATCAGTCTGCCGTTGCCCGCCAGCTGCATGGACTGCAACTGCATCCGCACCTTCACCACATCTGCAGGACAGGGGCATCCCAGTCAGCCAGGAGGCTCTATAATCGCCAAGAGCCAGGCATCTCGGCGCCACACACTCGTGCACACACATTGACAAGACAGTATCAATCGAATTGAATAAAATCAGCAAGCATCGATCCGTGTGGGGACGCCCGGAGCGCCTGGGAAGCTGGTGGGATTGCTTGGCGGTAGCCCCGCACCTATGGGGTTGGTACACACGTTGGCAGCCGACACGGACAGGCCGCTGGTCAGGAACTCCTTGAATACCGCGTTCGGGGAGCTCTGCACGGCAGCACAGCCACTTCAGCAATACGAGGCGTGAGGGAATGGGTGCAACGTCGGCACCAGCTGCAGGTCAACTCCCGGGCCCCTCGCAGCCTCGAAAGCTGACACACACTAGCATCAGTCATCAATGCCTCCTCAAGCCTCACCTGCTTCTCCATCACGCTGGAACGTGGGGGAATTGCTGCAGCGGCAGGAGAGGACAAGGCCACAGGGATGGTGCAGGCGCTCTTGTGGTGCGCGGCAGCCTCAGCGGCACTCCAGGACAGACAGCGGCAGTCTCACAGAGATTCCTGGATTGCAATATTAGCAGAACTGTCCTATGCGAGAGGTTGCGGACAAGGTGAATGACCTGGAGCCTCCTCGAGATGATCTGGACACGCTTTGTGACTTGGATGATCCGACTCAGCGCTTACGGTGTCTTGACGTGGACTACGGACCTCTGCTGCCAGTTTTGGCTTCGAAGGAGGCATCTTCCCGGGATTAGACACTGCCCAGCGGTGGTAGGATTCCTCCAAGGACAAAAGCTCCGGCAGCAGGCCTTCGAGATCAAAAACTGAATTCCTGCTCCCGCAAGCTTCAAAGTTTTTCAAGCCATCAAAGCATTCTTGCCCTCCCAAGTTCACAGGTGAGACATCCTTTCACATCTGCTAGCGTTTGGTGTGCAGTTGCATAGTGCACTGAGACGCCCCAGTGGTGCGGGCTCTGGGCGATTGTGCGTTCGGAGAGATTGTTGAAGATCTAGAGAATAGTTTTAAGTTATGAGCACCACGCAGCAATGCTAGGAACTGATGCATTTAGAAAAGGGCACTGCTAGGGGGCAGGGCCGCAACGGCCAGTTGGGATCCTTCCTCCGATTGGAGTCCCCGTGTTGCTTCTTAGACTTGTCTGCAAGTGGGTGCTTCTGTTTTGCTTTAGCCAACCACGTTGTACACATAGAGTAGCAAAGGCGGGTCTGATTGCTGTATTCCTGTGCGTCGTGTGAGCAGGCTTCCGATACGATGGCTTCCAAAACTCGTGTGGCCGTGTGCCTCCTGTTTGCCATCGCCCTGCTGGCCAGCAGCGCGACCGCCACCGCCACCGCCAACACCGTCGAGGGTGAGACTTGCTTCCTGGAACGATGGGCAGTCGACATTACACCTAGATGCCGCAGTCATACAACAGCGCCTCACACCGAACTAGCTATTCACCCAAGCCCGCCATGAATTGCTTTCGTTGATTTGTGATCTAATCAAGCTGACATCGTTCCACATATCCCGAGTCACCTGTCGTGTTTAGCCTTTTCAGTGCTTTGCCCAGTGGACTAACCGGGTGGATGTTTCCGGTGCTGCAGGCGACAACGTCGCTGCTCTCCCAAATATCCTCCCCTTCGTCAATCTCGGCCGCAAGCTCGCGTCTGACGGTGCGTCTTCGCTCGATCTGTCTGCTACTGTGCAAGTCACAGCTGTTGCCAATCAATCATCTTGGAGTCCAGTTCTGGAAAGCCTGTAGGGAGCCTACGGAGGAGGCATTACATTTATTGTTGCCAGGGCATATCCTATTCTGCTTGGATTGCGGAAAATGCTAAGATATAGGACGAGACCTTCAATCATTCGGCATGGAGAGCGCTACTGTGGTGATGCAAGTAGTCAAGTCAGATCGCTCCACCTGCGCTGGATTGCAGCTTGATCACGTTTGCTGTGTGCCTGTAGGTGGCAGCAAGGCTGGCCCTCCTCCCGTGAAGTGCACCTACGCTAAGGGGCCCAAGGGCATCAACAAGGTCTGCACTTGAAACCAGCACTCAGGGGGGTGCAGTGAGCAGCGCTGCCCCCAGAGCAGAGGCCGCCAATTGCCTTAGAATCGTGCAGTGCTGAACAGAGGTCAGATGAACCAAACAGAACCATTTTGAACGCATTCATTGGCCCTGCCGATTGCGGGGTATCCCTTTAGATAGCGCTACGTTTTGTCAGGTGTCTTGTAGAATACAGTCATGTGCTTGGTTTGTGGCACAAGTCGTTTGAGCTTCTTGTTATTCGCTTTCATAGTCTTTACTGGACCAAGACAAAACATTCTGCAATTGTGCATCACCTGTGACATGAGTACCACTTGCATGCACAGAGGCAAGGGGTTCAACCCAGGCACAAAAGTTGGTGACTCATCAAGCCTGGCTTATCAGTACTGGCTTCGTCTTCCAAACATCACAATCATGTGCTCATCTCATCTTCAATATCACATGTTGCTATCTTTGGACGTGCACCTGATGTGGATGTGTCCTCGCATTTAAGGAACTTGTCTTGAACATACGAAGCACAAGCTCACCTTCCTGCATTCCGCATCACTTACATCGATAGCGCTCTTTAGACAGGGATGTGTACTTTCTGTAAAGAAAATTAAGAGCACATGCACACGTTCATGGCTCCACTTATGGCCTTCTAGGCAAAGCGATGGGGATTCTTCCACTCGCACAAGCGCAATGAAGAACGCATGAGCATTCAAGCGTGCGATGTGAGACCTTAATGGTTTCGGACGTCATAAGGCTTCAATTCTCGTGCGCGCTGCCCTTTCCACTTGAAATAGTTGCTCTGGCACCTTCAGATCTAGCTTGATCCCCGGCCCTTTGCATCGTGCTGATACAATAAAGAGGCCGGAAGTCAATCGAAGGTGTCTTGCAGGCCCATCCGCGACCTTCCGCCGCCTGGCATATACTTCACGAAGGCTGCCTTTGAGAAGTACTCTTGCCTGGGCCATCAACAGGTGAGAGAAGCACCTTTCTCAGTTCACCTTGCTGCAGACTTGTGTCAGTGCACCCCAGTGCAGACCCTGCTCTAAGCTGTGCTTTCGAGTCTTTGCGTTTCAGAGCGTGGTGTACACAGCACAGAACACGCAAACTCCAGCTCACAGCCCTTATTTTTTTGCAGGAGGATGTTGACCTGCCTGGTGTCCCTGCCTTGGCCAGACACCTGCCCGAGCATTTCCCACCTCTGCCACAGCAGCATGAGGACGAGGATGGGTCATCCGGGCGGGCATCTCGGGAAGAGCAGCCTGACAGCAGCAGCAGCGCAGAAGCAGCCACCTCCTCGGATGCAGAGCCAGATTCTGATGGCGCAGATGGAAGGCTTGAAGAGGAAAATTCCTTAGTCAACCCACAGCAGCCCAGTGAGGAAGATACTGGCGAGGAGAATGGGGATGCAGCTTCCTCTGAAGCTGGAAGCAGCAGGCTGGATGAGGGCGCCCACGCTATGGATGACATGGGATCACCCCATGTGGAAGAATGCAGCAACGGCGGAGAGTCAGCGGAGCTGCCAGATGAGGCACGCGACGATCCGGGCATCACCAGCGAGGACCTCTGGGGCAGTGATGGGGACTCTGAGGGCGGTGGGGGTGACAACGCCGCGCAACAGCTGCATACTAGCGCCGCTCGAGGCAAGCTTTTCCTGGGCCGCCATGCATTTGTCCTTTTCACAGCACCTGCCTTAAAGTGATATTCCTGGTCAGAAGCAGGGTCTGCTGTGTTGATGGACCTGTATCTGTTAGGCATGAAAGCACTAATGTATCTGTGAGGGAGTGAAAGTGAGGAGATGGCCTCTTGCCACCTGCTGCAGGTGGGCAGGAGACTGATCTGGACGAGGGCGAGGACAACACTCCACCCAAAAAGAGGCGGCGCTCGCTATCGGAGGTACCAGAAAAAGGCACAGCCAAGGGAGCAAAGGCAGATGGCCTGAAGCAGCAACGTGCAGGGAGACGTCAGCGACCTGCAGGAAAAGTAGGTCAGCCTGCAGGCCACTTGGAGGAGTCAGGAGCACCTGCAGAAAATTCAAGGGATCCTGCAAACAGCCTGGAGCAGCCAGGACCGCCGCTAACTGATGAACCCGCCGTGGCAAGGAGACCACCAGCAAAGGCAGGGAAGCAGAGGGCACGTACAGCCAAAGAGCTTGCTCCAGCGAGTGGTGCAGATGGGCGGGGGAGGAGGCTAACTGCGGCTGACAGCGCTGCGGCTGCCGCGCCAGAGCCTCTGACGGACGTTGCAGCAGCCAACGCAGAGATCATGCGGGCGTTCGGGGGCCTCGGCAGGAAACGTGCTGCTGCCGCGCTCGGCAAAGCACTAGCACCGGCCGGCAGACAAGGCCCGGCAGCTCTCCCAAAGGCGGCTGCAGTGCGAGGACCTAAATCAGGCTCTGCTGCAAACCAGCGGCGGGGACAAGATGAGGAAGCGCCGCAAGCGCCGAGACCAGGGGTTGCTGCTTCCAACCAGCATGTGCCGGCGTCTGGCCACGGTGACCTGGCGGCTGACGTGGCAGCTGAGTCAGCCGACGCCGGCCGCCGGCGTCCGGCATCTGCAGTTGCCGTTCAGGCAACGCCGCGCAATGCCATAGCGGCTGACTCAGCGCATGCAGCACTAAGCGTGGCAAGTATCAGGAGACAAGCTATTGCTACCGGTGCAGCTGAGGCTGCAGTGGGAGCAGAACCAGCTGACCATGGCACAGCAGAGGGTGATGCGCCAATTGGCTGTCCACCTGGCGTGACACACGCAGCAGGGAACGCAGCGGGACAGCAGCCCAGCGCAGCGGAAGCTAAGGGGGCTGCTGCTGCCGTAAAGGACGGCAGCATGTGTGACATGCTCAACCCCAACAACCCCCTCTATGACCCTGCCTTCGCCCTGGAGTATGCGCAGATCAGGTGAGCTGCTCTGGTCTCTGCTGTTGTGGCACTGTGCTCAGGCTAGCTACTGTAATTGCGAGGCACCTGGAACCAGATTTCAACAAAGTTGTCTGAAGAGCCTGACTTGGTGCAAACTGTAGGACATCCATGCTGCAAGCTGAATGTGGATATGCGTGCAGGCAAAGTTGTTTGCCATGCATGCCTTGATGTGGTGTTTTTCTCATGTCTCTATATTAGGGTTTAGGGTTTAGGATTTATATTATATAGGAAGGGACATGAACATCCTATTGATGATGTTGTTGTGTGTTTTGAAACAGAGATGGTGCCGGGAAGGCGGAGGGCAAGGGGTTTAAGAAGCGGGGCCCGCGCCAAGTCTGGTCCAAGCTGTCGGCCAGAGACCACGCATGGTACCTGGAAAATCTAGGTAATCAGAAGTCCTTCAACATCTCTTTCCAATGCAATCGCCCCAGCACCAGATTGCAAAAAGCTACAGCTACCTTAGGCAGGAAGTTCTGGGCGAGCTGGATGTATATGCTCCAGGCTTTTGAAAGCTATAAAGGCATACCTCTCTGGCTGTCACGCTTTTCCAGCCTTGGGTAGCCATTAAGCTCTTGTTTGGTGGCTGCTTGCGTACCGGTATCCAGTAGTTACATCTTTCCCGGATAAACGTGCATGGTGTGTTGCGTCACAGTGATTTCCAACAGTGCAGTATAGGCAAGAAATCAGGTTGGGGAAGTCCGTCAGGGCACTCTACATCAAAGGGGAGGGGAGGTAAACTCACCAAATTCCCTGGGACCCCTGCCAGATCGACTTGTACCAAAACCGTTGATTTAGAGTCCTTGGCTACTGCTGATGGGAGGGAGTTATGCTGTTGCGCAGGCAGGGCCCTGCAGGGAAAGGAAGCCGAGCGACTGGCAGACCTTGGCCGGCGCGTTGCTGAGGAGCAGCAGCTCTTCCTGAAGGCCATGTGGACTGTGCCGGCCGACGCCGCCGCCACATACAACTACATGGATCCCCGAGCCAACGCCCAACTGAAGGTGACAACTTCTCTCGCTCATTCCCTGATGTCTTTTAGGCTTGATGACAGCACAGCGGCCGGTGAATGGCAGTGGCGGGTTATTAGAGGGGTACTAAACCCATCAGCACATATGGAAGCATCATGAAACTGCGTCTTAAGATCTCTTGGACATACCACCTCTGATCTCTTAACCATAGGAGTCGGGCAACTGCACATTTTGAGTGACATATGCCCACTGCTGGCCTCTGAGATCAGACGTGCTACAGCTCTCCTATCATGCTCCCGTGGAAATTTATGGACTTTCTAGGTACGAAGTGGTGCAGGTTGAATGCTCTCCTCGCGTTGTGCAGGGACACATGGCAGCCAAGCGGGAAGCTGTGCGGCAGCTGCCACGGCTGTGGTGCCTGAAGAGGCTGCTGGGCCTGGCGGAGGTCACGCCTCAGAAAACAGAGCCGGCCATGGTCCACCTCAGCACAGCGCACACTTCGGGCACCCCTGCCGCTTTCACTCCGCCCCCTGGCAACCTGTACATCAACCTCAATCACCCCTACCTGCGCCAAGCGCCGCAGCAGTCCTCTGCCGAGGTGGCAAGCACACCATCAGGTCAGCAAAGGCGCTGCAATGCTCTTTGAAATATTGTGCACAGTCCTGTCTACAATGATGCAAGCTTGACATACTGCCCAGCTCACAACAAGGTATACAGCCAAGCTTCATATTTGTCTTTTTCTTCAACCTCGAAGGATACACTCTGCTCTGTCCAGCAGGAACGATATAGTATCAGCAACTGGCAGCTTCCTGATGTCTCCATTTTTGGCATCAAGAAGAGTAGTCTTTTGCTGGTACAATATCGTCCCACTGTGGAACCAGGCATATGGCTTACAGCACCCCTTTTATGAGACAGCAGCTCCATGTTCCTCGATCACATCTTCATTTTCTGCCAGGCCTGTCATTAAATATTGCCGCTTTGCATGCTCTGCACTTTGATGCCACACCTTGTGTTTATCTTATTCACTGGGGCCTAAAGGCATACACAAGAACGTCACGAAATAAATCTTAATTAGTGCACATCTCCGCAAATCTCGAGCCCGAAGTAAGAAGTTGCGCAAACGCAGACAAAGCAGACCAGACTGCATTGCCAAAAGTGGCGCTGCATGAGGACGAGTGTGCGGTCGGCCTGGCCGTCGAGAAGCGCGCGGCAGCCGTCATATCCGCATCGGCATTCTCGGTGCTGGCGCGAACATTCCCTCCCGCGCTGTCTGCCGGCTGGGAGATCCCCGTGGACGTCGTGGCTCTGACTCCAGACCCCAGGCAGGCCACAACTTACTCACCTCCGCCCTCCTCTTCTCTGCTGTTGCTGCCAAATGCTGTCTTAACGTGTACATGACCACATCGGGCGTCATTTAGGCGCTGTGCAATGCCACAGTGGCTAGTAAGGGAGTGCACCGTGGTATTCGTCAGCGTGTGCGTGGCAACAGATGTGAATCTGTAGATGCAAGCACACAGACACTGCAGCACTTGTCTGAATGCAGTGTATGCACACGGAGGTGCTGTCTGCATGCATTCACAGATGGCTTCCCCTGCCGAAGCCATGCAAAGCAGAACCTTTCACAAAGTACGCGCACGCAGACTACCTCATCAGATTAGTAAAAGAAAGTGAAGGCTGTGTATATTGCATTGCAGGAGTGGCGAGCCGGGCAGCCAAGGCGTGGGAAGTGCGCCCAAGAGCGTGGTGTGCATAGGAAAGCCGCTGGTGGCCCGAGAACTGTCGCGGCGCGCGCAGATGGAGCTGCTCTACCGGCACGCGCTGGCCGCGCACAGCCGCGACCCAGGCCTTGCAGCACCGCCGAGCAAGGTGCGCCAAGATTGCGCTGCAGGAGCAAGTGCCATGCACATACAGTTATGGGGGTTCACACTTCGGGAAGATATGACCAGTTTCTGTCACTTCTTGCCCATTTAGAACGTTGTAAGTAGGTCAATATGCTGCTGACTGTTTTGCGCGACAATTGAAGATGCTACGTAATACAGGGACAGGACGGGTCTTGGAGGCAGAGCCTGCTGCAGCAGCTCTCACAGGAGATGGGCACAGAACTGGCAGCAGCAGCCGATGGCTCTGCAGCGGCCAACACAGGAGCTGGGCACATCATACCAGCCTTAGCAGCAGACACAGAGGCGATGAGTGTGGGCGGCCTGTCCGCTGACCTGGAAGCTGAGCTGGCTGCTGATGTCAGCGACGGCTCTCCGCTGGCCCGGGCTCATGCTGAGTTGCCTGATCAGGAACGCGCCGGCATGCATGCGCGACAGAATGGCGTCAGTGCACCCCCACAAGTCAGGTGAACACCGTGCTTCAATTTTGCCAGGTCATGTTTGTGCTGGCATGTAGCAGACCCGAACAGCAGGGTGCTAGGTGTTTCTGATGGCAAAAACTGTTTTCGTATCTTGTTGTAGATTGTGCAATCAAGAGATTTTGCTACGAATCGTTATATTTGTGCCTGGGTGCAGATATGATTTGTGGCGGCTTGGACCGTTCCGCATAATCTCGCGCGCCAGCGTCCGAGCCTCAATGCCTGCAGGAGACGACAGCAGGGATCCGGTGCCTGTCACGGTGAGTGCTGCAGGAACCTTTATCGACCCACCAGGCATCTTGAAGTGCTTATGCAACCCTGAAGGCACTTTCCACAGCAAGCAAATGCTTTGATGCGAAACCTGGCAATGATATCCATGCGTGCATGATAGTCACAGGTCATTCAGAATGCGCATTGTGGCATGGATTAGGCAGCGGAAGCAGGTTGCAGCATGGACCTCTTTACAGTGCAAAGTTGGACTGTAACTCTTGAGAAAATGCATGCAGGTGGCGGCCAAGATGGAGTATCATGGGGACAAGGCAGAAGATGCAGAGGAGGTGACTGCAGAGGAGCTGTCTCGATGGTGGTCCCAGGCCTTCATGCGCCCAGGCTCATCTCTGCTGGTGAGTCCCCTAGCCCCTTTGACTTTGCTTTTCTGTTTTGGGTGTATTTTGTGTCTTGCATAACTGGGCGTAGGATCCCCCTGAACACAATAATGCCCCTGGCAAGTCTCGATCAGCGCCTTTCAATGTAGGATAACTTTGTGCTCCTTGCCCCTCCACTGCACTTGCCCATATGCCTTCAATCCCCTTCCATGAGGCAATGATTGGCCACCGTGGCTTTTCCTAGACCCTCCAAGTCTCCATGCATTTGGTCGACATGGAAAATAGGTTCATCTGAGTCAGTCCCTGCGACCACGCAGGTGACTGTGAGGTCAAAAGTGTCTCCACTTACATGAAGCTGTTATAGAGAGCTCGGGCTGGTCTACTACTCCTCACGGGGGCATCATCGCACAGATACAATTTTGCCTGAATCTGACTACATGCTTGCAGTTGGGTCATGTCAGCGTGCGCAACTCACGGCTGCTACAGAGCGAGTCGTACACAGCGCGCAGCCTGCAGAGCAGCGCAGCTGCCGCCGGGTTCTCTCCTTCCTTCCTCTGGCGCCTGCTACAGGTAGTAAGAGTCACAAACATGCAGCAATAATCCTCCTTAGATAGCACACATCGCACATCATGAGCATGAATATGCCTGCATGGCAAGTTCGCTGCCATCAGCGTGTTTCAGGAAGGCTTGTCCATGTCCTCCGTTAATAGACAGTATATGCACTGCTTCTGGCTGAAAGTTGACCTGGTGCTTAAGCGTCGGTTCTGCAAAGCCTCAGGCTGAAGAGGCCACATGGTCTGCGACACCTTTGTTTGCCGCATGGCTCTTTCTGCATCTTGAAAAGCATCCCTGTGACTTACTGCAGGAGCTGCTGCGCGCGCTGGGCCCGATGCGGCCAGGTCGCTACCTGCTGACTCACGCGCCGGGCTCCACCCGCATCTGCATCTTTGCCGCCCTGCCAGACGACCCTGACACAGAGGAGGTACCTCAGTTCTTGCTGTGAGCAGAGGCCATACGATCCAATCTGATCACCAAAGCCGGTTTGTGTTGCTTTCAAACAACAGTGTGAAGTCAGCAATCTTTGGAAGTCATGCCGGCCACAACTTAGATTTGAGCGCATTCTCTCCATTTTGGTGTCAGGCAATGGACAATCCTGGTTTACATGCAAGTTTGCCTCCCACCAGACTATTGGAAGCATTTCTTGTTTACACAGGTCAAACTGGCTTGCAGGATTCCTGTTCTTACGAAGCTCTGATGAGCCATGGCAGAAATTTCTTCCCAATGCATCACCGCCATTCATCTGTGCACCCCTCAGCAGCTCCTCCTTCCTGCCACATGAGATATAGAAAGAATCAAGAGATAACGCCCAAGTCCGGAGGCCAATAGAATTCCTTGCCTCTGAAAAGGCGCGATTCGAGTGGCTTTGACTGCTGCGGCAGGCAGATGCACCGCCGCTGCCGTGTGACACCGGGGCAGCCGGGCCAGGGACGGTGTACGATCTCTGGGCAGCGCACGTCAACAGCGGGGCTGCAGACGAGCACCAGGTATTGTCACTGTGCAGTACTCTTTGCTTGCAGCTGACTATCCATTTTGTAAATGCCATAGACCACCGCCACAGAGACAGCATGTTGCCGATTGTCTGGTGGCTATCATGGGATATGGCTGTATGCTGAAATGACCTGTGCCCTTGCCATGCTGAAATCACCTTTTGACGCGGTTCGTTGTGTTGGCATATCAAATGCCATGAATGCCTGCTTGCTGCTATTTTGCATGTTGTCATAAAAAATGTTCTGCACGCAGGTGCCATTTGTGCCCAAGCGCTGGCGGCCAAGCCACGTGGACGTCCCCCAGGTCCCTTACACCTTCGCGCTGAAACCCCCCGCAGCGGCCGGCGGCTGCCGGGGCCGGGGCCGGGGCCGCGGCGGCGGCGGCAGGGACGGCAGAGACGGCAGCCGGGACGGCGGTGGCCGCAAGCGGCAGCGTCACCGAAAACTCATGCCGTCCGCCTGGACAGTGGGTGCGTGCTTTGTTTCTACATCTTTTATAAGTGTATCTGCTTTTAACTGCAGCTTGTCTGCATGACAAACCATGCCCTTTGGCAGGACAAGCGTGTAATAATAATATGTCGATCAGTCCTGCATGCCGTCTGCTCCCTGGAGGTGCTTTGATTGCCTGCACCTTTCGCACAGCCTTTCAGGGTGTGGTGGTAGTTGGCCTTGTGGAGGGGGTCTTCGGCACTCCAGGGAAGGATGCCACTTGGGTACCCTGTCTGCAGTGTGAAGAACTCCCAGCTCAGCTTCTATGAGCGGTGCAAGGCCACCTTGCACAGCTTGAACATGCTGAGCTGGGGTAGACGAGCTTCGCATAACGTGCAGTGTTTCTTGTCAAGATTTCTGCTGGTAGCCTGTATGTGGCTTCCAACCTATCCTTGTTGGCTGAAACCACAAAAGTTGCAAAAAACAGGATTTGACAGACATTTCCCAGCAAAATTGATCTTTTCGGGGGATTGAGCTTAAGAAGGGGGAAATGTGGCTTCCTGCACCTCTTGATCATTTCCTAGAAGCCAATATGTGGCCCCAAAGTGTCCACCAGAAAGTGGCCAGAACGCCAATCTATTTGTCTATTTGTTAAATCCACATCGGCTTCAGAACGCCACTAAAAGTGACACTGATCATGCGCTTACATGGACACCGGTACACCATGCATGCCCATGCTGCACTGCTTGTCTGTACCACCAGCTGTCTTTTGCAGCTGCCTTGAAGTAACCTGCACCTGGCAGAGGTAATCAATGTGGCATTTGCCAGAGCTTGTTAGAGAACGCGCGGGTCCTTCCACAGCAGAACTTTGACACGTCGCACGCGCCGATCTTGTGCCCGTGCGCGCAGGCCAGCGCCCAGACTGGGACGATGTGGCGCAGGCCGGCGCTGCTGCAGAGGGCGGGAATGGATTCTCCACAGCTGACTATGCGCAGCTGCTTGGAGAGGATCTGGCTTAGACGCCCCCTGTACGTATGACGCCAGCTAGATTCTTTGAAGCCGGCTGTCACGTTGATAGCAATTCCTTGTGTGAGAAGGAAAATTACTCCTGCATTACAAGCAGCCTGCTCTTGCATGCTGACATATTTTAGAGAACCCAATTCCACTAGAACATGTTTCTAGATTAAAGTAGCAGCTTGAATACCTTTCAGGAGGACTTGCAATGGTGTGAACAAATTTGGTCTCAATTATGCTTGTTGCAATATCATGGTGGCAACTACAGGTCACATTGCAAATTTATGAAGCACGGCTGTCATGTCATTCGTGCTCTTAAACATTGAACGTTGTCAATAAGATATTATACATCCACATTTACAGCGGTCTTTCTGCCATGTGGTCGCTCAAGTTGAGAGTCTCAACGTAGCTACACAGACGCCGCTGCCAACACTCGGCACTCAGGGTGCAGTACACAGCACCCCACGCGTGCGCGCAGCTGCTGCATCTCTGCGCAGCCTTCAGGAATTTCTGCATGCATGCCTCAGATCTGCATGCCTCTTGCTCCTTAGCGCTGCATGCGCTGCGTGCGCACGAATGTCCCCGTGTAACAGCCCGGCAGCATGCACAACGCGCAGAGCCGCCTCCGCAGCTGCAAGAATTGAGCAAGAACTTGGCAAGAATCAAGGGGGTGATAATCTTTGCTTGCAAGAACTTATATATCTTTAGAGGGACCTCCTTCCTTGGCAAGAATGGCCCATGCAGGCTGCCTACTTTGGCGATGGCTGGGCTCCTCCAAGTTGTGAAGGCTGGCCCATCAAACAGAAACAACAGTCCATTGGCATCGAGGTGAAAATCAGCAAGTAGAATTTCTGCAAGCCCTATTGCTCGGTCGCCTTTTTTGACGTGTTCAAGGATCCAGTGCAACATCTTTCTGTACTATTGATAGGTCCTGGAGGAAGGTCTGGAGCCATAACAGTTGACCATCTCTTGTGCTTTAGATAATGGCTGATGCCGGTGATGTCAGTCAGTCTGCGAAGACACCAGCAGACTTCCTGAAGAGCATCAAGGGAAAACCAGTTGTGGTGAAGCTGAATTCTGGGGTGGACTACAGAGGTGATCATCATTCTCGATCTTTGGTTTGCGAAATGAGCTCTGACTCGAAGGGGAAAAGGTACTCAGCAACAGAGCCTCGCATGTTGCTGTTCAGGGATCTTGGCGTGCCTTGATGGCTACATGAACATCGCTATGGAATCCACAGAGGCAAGTGAACGCATCAATTCTTACAGCTTTGGAATTATCTTTCGGAACGATGTGATAAAATATTGCGTTGAAGCGGAGGCCAAATGCCCCAGTGTCAACAAGTTTCTATTCTTGCATGCAGGAGTATGTCAATGGACAGCTCAAGAACAAGTATGGGGATGCCTTCATTCGTGGGAACAATGGTGAGTGGCCTTCGCAGACTTGTGTGCACATACTTGTGGGGTTTTTTTTTGCTGGCACAAGCTTTCTGAGCCATTTCTGAAGGTTGTCTGGTGCTCGCAGTCCTGTACATCAGCACAGTCAAGAACTGATGGAACTGATCAAATCCAGCAGCAGCAGCAGCAGCAGCAGCACCAGCAGCATGACCTCCTTGCTCAGCCAAGCAAAGCGCCTGCAGCTGGCGTTGCCTCACAATGTGTCCTGACACAGGAGCTTAGCAGACATGCTTTCTGCATGAAGGGAGCAGCAACGGATAAGGCTGATACCATAGGGGTTTTCTTGTCGCTGAGCAGACTGAAGGGTGCAGATTGTGTGTGCCACCTGGCCGGCGCTTCATCAGCCCAAGCAATTCTACCTGAGGGTGAATGATCAATTTTGGACTGCTGCTGGCCACGCTGCATATGCCCCACAACAGGCTTGGCAAAGGATTTTTATATATATCACAATAGTGCGGCCTTGTCTGGCAGTTTGGAAGTAGTGTACACTGACCGAGTGCGGTGAGGCTTTTAATTTAGAAGAATAGAGTGTCCGCAAAATGTCTTTTGGGCGCAGCCAAGCGTTCTAATGTCACATTTGTTACATAAGAAGTCACTTCAAGTGTCAATTTGAAGCTTCCTTGACTTCGTGATTGCTAGCTATATTTTTGCGACAGCAAACAAGCAATAAGTAACCCCACACACGCCTACACCCTATGGGCCTTCCGTTGTTGCAGTCCAAGAAATTCCAGAATGTTATTTGCTTTTTTCCGTCGCAGCCTCCGCACATCCCCACGAGAGCGGGAACTCCTGCAGATCAAGCCAGCATGTCAACAATTAACTTCAAACCCATGGGGAGGCTCGTGATAGACACGGAAGTCATCCAATTGGGCAGTGAGTCGTTTCATCAAATCGTGCCTTTCATAATTGCAACTTCAGTCCAGAGGGCTGCCATAGTGTGCAAGTGCATCCGGGCATGCTGATGTCGGTACATCCTGCGTTACTTGCTTATTCTGTCATTATATTTATCATTGTGGTTCCTTGTTTAATCATTGAGAGTGAAGGGGAAGTGACGCACGAGCGGTACTGGTGGTACACCCACAGGCACGCATAGAATATCGCCATAGCCCCCAAAGCCAAGCCTATCAACAGCTTGTATCCCAGTGGCCCCCTCTCAGATGCAGCCAACTGCGCATAGCAATATTGCAGCAATCATAGAGTATTCATAGCTCCACTGGTCCGTGGATGACAAAGAGAACAATGGCAGATGCAGGCAGGTGGCAGTCCCTATAAGAACAGATGCACATCAATAAGAACAGATGCACATCAAAGAGAGCACCTGTTCCAGAAGGTCCTGCTGCACTTCCAGATCACAGGTGTGCGCAGCACACACACCCTCCACAAACAATCCTGCGCCAAGCAGCACTTCTCAGACCATCATTTACGGCACATTCTTTGCTTTGTGTTTATGCCAGCCATCCTGAAAATTGTTAAGGGAAACTACTTTGCAGAAGAGTGATCAGCATAAGTTGGACCTGAGAATAGCTGTGGTAACATTCTTTTGTGCACTGCTGAGAGAAACGCGCACGGTGAAGCTTGGCGGCAGCCGGGCCGGCATCCAGCGGGAAGCAGGCGGCGGCGAGGTCACGGCAGCTTCCGCGAAGCTGCTCGGCCGACGACTCCCGGCATGGGACGTGCGGCGCTAGAGTGGGGTCCCCGGCCTGCTGTGCCCGCAGCTGCCTCGACATGGGCGTCAGATTGATCTTGTCGCAGTGCAGCACCTCGCAATAATCCGCCAAGCACACGTCTCTCCCCTGCACACCAAGCAGGAGTCATCCCTCCACAAATTCTGATGCCAGGATAGCACCGGTATATGCCACACAAGTAGGATGCACGCGAACAGTTGCACATTGCACAGAAGCTTGATGCTCAATGCTGGGTACACCAGGAACCATCACGATGGGAGTGCAAGCTCTGCAACGAGTCATCAAGTCCGCCCAGCAAGGGTTACAGAAGCAATGCAGTGAAGAAAGGCACAAGGGACCTCACCGGGTGTATGTGTATGTGGTGCTTCCTGTCATAGTGCCGCTCCCAAGCCTCCTCGTTGAAGAATCTCTCCTTGCAGAGACTGCAGACAAATCTGTTGCCGCTGGGCCTTCGAACCTTGGCTTGCTCCCGCTGTAAGTGCCTGCCAGAGAGAAGCAGCGCTCAGTTGAGCACCTGGCATTGCAATCACTGCCCTTTGACATGCTCTGGCTGTAATGCAGTAAATCAGCTCAAAGACGTATCACCAAGGTGCCATGCTAGGGAACAACCAATTAGGTTCAGTGATGAGTAAATGTCAATAAAGACGGGGCGCACATGTCTCTGCTAGGATGGAGGGCACAGGATTGGGGCAGCCCATATCCCAGCTTGTCAATCTTCGGGAAGATGTACTGTAGCAATGCACATCGACCTTTACATTCTAGGTGACATCCAAGCTTCTGATCCTCCAAGGTATGAAGGGCGCCACACTCCTTTCAGCTGCCCAGCTTGGCAAGGTGGAAAAGGGAGTTCACAAGAAATTCCACAAGAGAATGTCATTTTTGTAAGACATACCTTGTGAAGCACATATCGTGTATGCTTGCTGCGTTCCACGCTACAGATTTTTTGGTCCTCGGCCAAAGTAGATGTGCAGGTCAAAAGCAGTGCAAAGCACGCTGTTAGTCTTTTGCCATCCATTAAGTATGGCAAGACAAGGTGTGAGTTTACGTAACTTTTCTAACCGAATGCCTATGATCGAAACCGTTCATCGGGCGAATTGGGAGGCCTAGATCGCAAAAGGATCTGAGAGTTGTGCTTTGGCCTTCTCTCAATGTCACAAGGAGAGATTGCCGGGAACCATATTGTGTTTGCCTACAGTGCCTCTAAATGTTCTTTCGAACTGTTGGATTGACCCTGAATGGTAGAAAGCTGGGCTTCAACCTGTGCAACGACGAAGACGACAAATTATGGCTTTAACGCTCTCCCAAGTTGTCCTAAAATCTGGCGCCGCCACCATTCATTCCCACTGCACATATATGTGTGTTTGCGAAAGTAGTGCTCTGGAGGAACCTAGCTAAAAGTGCACTCAAATTGATCGCAGTACATAGACAAGAGGAATCTGAATTTTCATGGATCGTTCATACCAGGCTGAAAATGCCCGTTCTCGTCCGCTCCCGGAAGCAAAGCTGCCTTGGGCGTCACCAGTAGTGGGTTGGGTGACCACCTGCGAACCCGACGTGACGATCTGTCCTTTTGCCACTTTTACTGTTTGCTTGCAATTTCTTCGTTGTTCGCCTGAGCCTAATGAGATCAAAGCTCTGCGAGCGTTGCCAGACGATTTATGGAAATGAAATCTGAATGGCGCTGTCCCCGGTTCAAGTCTCATGCGGAGCTGCCATCTTTTTGACTTCTGCGCGCAGGCCAGTGCAAGAGCAGCATGCGCGTGGTATCAATGATCAACAAGGACCACCAAGACCAGCTGACCAGCCATAGCACACTGGCAGAGCTTCTGACGCAAAATTTACCACGTTGTGGCCGGGCCGTCAAGACATTCCCCGCCGCCCCGGGCCGGCGGGGCCGGCGGCCGCCCCGGTCGCGGCGGCGAGCACTTGTATTTAGGAGGACTATTTACAGCAGTCTTCAGCACAGTTCCCCAAAGCGCAAATGTGGAGAAGCTGGAGAAGCTCGTCAATATATTTGATTTCACAAGGTAATCTCCGCAAAAAGGGGTTCTATGTCGCCTATGATCTGAACCGGCGACCTTTCCGCTTATACTCAGCATCTCATGTTGCAAAAAAATTGTTTCTTGGATGATTTTTTGATCCCAGCAAGGAGCAGACAGTAGAGCACTGAAGAAGCCCAAGCATAATGGAAGAGCAGCAAAAGTACAGATCGTCACGTCGGGTTCGCAGGTGGTCACCCAACCCACTACTGGTGACGCCCAAGGCAGCTTTGCTTCCGGGAGCGGACGAGAACGGGCATTTTCAGCCTGGTATGAACGATCCATGACGATCAACAGTTTCTCTTGTACAAGTATTCTAAGCACAATCCCAAGATACACTTCTATGTCGGTTCAAAACACCATACCAGGTTCATATCCTCTCTTCCAGAAGTTTTGTGTGGGATGGCCGCAGCCTTGCTCTGCGGGCTGGGTGTTCTGGGCTGGGCACCGAGTGATGACACCAACAGATGCAAGCCAGGCACCAGAGGCACGCAGATCAGCCCGAAGATTGCCTCCTCTCTGCCAACGCGTGTACATGCGCTTAGGCTCTGCCGGAATTGGGACCGATGCTCGTCATATTAAGTGTATGCCGTCTCTTGCTGCCGGGCTTCGTATGCCACATGCCGCCAAGCTCAGGGCCGGGAATTTTTCTGCTTATCGTACATCGTCGATGCGTAAAGCGCAATATTAGGAAGACAAAAATGCCCTAGAGAGATGACAATATGCCCTGTTGCTGGCTGTTGCTGGGAACAATCAGTCGATTGGATCTGGCGATCTGCAACTTCAGATCACATACTTGTGAGCAAGGTCTTCTCGCATAGTCCTTCTGTGCACATGTTGTGCATACCATATATTTTATCCAGAAGCTGAGTGTTCCTTTCTTCAAGAGCAGCTTGGTTTGCGCACGTATTATCGCTGCGGAATAGCACCTTGCACTGGCAGCTCGTTCTCCAAGACAGGGATTATGGTCTGAATGAAAAGGGATCAATGCCATCTACAGCCACAAATGCGCCTGTCACTGCTGGTGCAGTACCCAGACAAGGTTTAGCCCATGCAAAGATCCCCAACTGACTAGGAGTTTGCAAGACACGACACAAGTAGCTACAGACTGTTCCACACCCCTGAGCCCCAGCTGCAGCTCTCTCAGCTGTAGAGCTTACATGCCTTGCGCTTGCTTGCAAGGCTGTGCCTGACAGCTTGCACCCTGGCAGCAAAGGCGAAGCTGGTCGGCGCCTCCTACTCCGGCCGTGCCAGGCAGCCTGACATGAAAGATGTATGGCCTGGCCACTGGCAAATTGCTGGGCCCCATCATGCAACAACAAACTGACTGTAGTTGTCCAGCTGGTCAATATCACCCGCCTCCCAGATATTATGATCCAAGCTTGTGAGCTGAATCCATCATCAGGTTTTGTCTCTTGCAGAACGAGAGCACAGCCATAGCTTTGCGCTATGGTTCAGTACTTTGGATGGATGCAAAGCTTCACCCTAAATGAATTCAAGACAAGGTCACAAGATTTCTTCTGAACATAGTTACATCACCATGTGCACAAATGGGTAGCAAGCTTTGCAGGATATGGAGGCTGTGCTAGTGTCATAGATTTCTGCGTTCCCTTTTCCTATTGTCTTTGTACCAACTTGCCGCTTGATACGCCAACAACTGCATGCCAAGCTATGCGAGTTGCTGAGCACAGACACTTCAGAGTCATGCTCAACAAATGGTAGTGGGAGGAGGCATAAAACATGCACTCCAATGCCTTGCGCGTGCGCAAGCAGCTGGGCCAACACTTGTACTGCAACCTTCGCCACCAACGGCCTTCTAAAAAGCATTTTAGCAACAATCCGGACCTATTGTACAACTTGTCTTGAAGACTTTGCCTAGACCCCACTAGCCTGCATTGGCCGCCAAGACCTCAGTCCCTCTCCATGGAGCCCAAAATTATAATCATCTCACAGTGACAAGCTTGCCAAGAGCTTGTTGCGATTGCAGCATATGTTGTCCTGACCCTGAGCATTTGTAAAAACAGAAACCAGGGTACTCAGCAAATCTGCACCAGCAGGCTCAGGCTTGCAAAAGACTGTTCACTGGCTGCCATTGGCAAGACAAACATGCCAGGCATCTCACACTGACAAATTTTGCAGCTGTTGTTGAGCTTGTTGTACTGTCCCTCAGCATTGTGAAAACAGGTTGCATGCCAGTCAGCAAAATCTGCGCAAGGAGGCTCAAGACTGTTCACTGGCTGCCATTGGCGAGGCCGTTAGCCCGGCTGGAGGAGCCTCCACCATTAGATGCTGGGGGAAGGTAGCCCTTCCAGCCGACCCCATTCATGTTCCAGGCCACGCGGCCGTGCAGCTGCTCTGTGCAGATCTCCTCCGAGCATGTGCACCTGTGAGGGCGTAGCATGTGATGTTGGATTTTGCAAGCACAGGGTTTATCACAGCTCTTGGGCACACTCCGTGAGCTCTTTCAAGCGCAAGTTTTGCAGCCTGCAGTGTCCAGAGTGACTGCAATGGGTGGCAGGAACTGCAGGGTATTGCCATCAGCTTCCACCCAAGTCTCAATTATTTGTTCAGAGGTGGATGCGCTGGGGTGATTACGCACCATGAGTAGTTGGAATCGTTGCTGGCCGATTTGATGACCCTCTCCAGGGGGTTGTAATTGCCATGGGGCGAGTTGGGGTTGTCAGGCATCTGAATCTGGTCGCAACAGACAAAGTGGTGGCTGCCTGCAGTGCGCACAATCACCTGGTCTTCGACCACTCGATAAGTCATATACTGTACCTCCTAACATCTTAGTCGTCAGTGATGTCGTCCGAAGTTCTTAGGACATTGTAAGCATAGAAAAGGTCCAGCCCTTATCGGAGTTGATTTGAACCGTAAGCACGTCAGCTTTCTCGTCCAAATAAGAATTCAGAGATTCCTCGCAGATGCGCTGCTGTGCCCTTCACTAGGGTGAATTCATCTGCACAGGCTTACCGTCTGCAGGGAAGCAGTGTTGTGTCAAGGGAGAAGCCAAATCCAATGTTCCACAAGGCTGGGGTGGCGATGGTGCTGCTTGAGCCTTGTGTAGCATGCCGCTCTGCAGCAATGCTGCACTCAGCACCGCAGCAGTGGCACTTGCAATGGCAATCCTTCTCATGGCCATTGTTCAAAACGCACAAAAGGAGTGACTTCACAGGTGCACCTGAGTTAATGATCAGACCTCCAGTGATGGTCGAATTCAAGGCAGTCGGAAGTTGCTGGCAAGATACAGTAGAGATGATTTGTCGTCAGGCTTCTCGCACACAATGACACGACAGAACTTCTACAAGGGAGAAGCAGCCTAGATACGCTTGGAAGCTGATGTGCAGGAGCGAGGAAAAATAGCATGACAAGGAAAGCATGTTCTGAATGTCTTCCTAAGTGTCTTAGTACATGATTACCTTCTAATGCCATTCTTTCTTGATGAGAAAATAAGATACGAGTTACAAGGGTATATATTAGTCTCTCAGGAATTCCTTTCGAAAGCAATAATTTTTTTTCACTGCTGCGCAAAGAAAGACTCGCTTATCGCAAAATTTTCAATTCTTGGTACAACAGCAAGCTGCACAAGCAGCGCTGCAAATAATGGTTTTAAACTACCGTATTCTGAACCACGCTTCAAAGGTACTTCGCTACGCGATTACTGCATGTTACCGAGGGGGAGAACCTTTATCAGGCTTCCAACACCATGAACGTTCACTGCAGTATACAGCAACAATTGCGCAACGTCAACGCCCGTGCAACGTTGAAGCCTGCATCTGTTCTCATCTGTTCTTGCGCTGCTGCTGCACTGCATACCGCGCAAAGTTGCCCACCCCAAACGCATATGCTGCGTAGCACCAGCCTGCAGTGCACAGATTTCTCAGCGCTGCGGTCTGACATGGAGTAATTCTCAACAAGTACCATGCACCCTGTTCCATCACTCCTCTGCTATTTGAGTTCCTCGTCTGCACACGCAGGTACTCTTGCACTCCCCACGCAAGACATGGCACTGAAAACTTTTGTTGAACACAGAGCAACACAGGACAGTACAGCAACACATTTTGTCGATCAGGCACCTTGGCACCATATATGACGGCTGACACATTTATACGCTTGCACACGCCTCAATGGTGTGGAATAGAAGCAGCGCAAAATGGGAGCATGTTCAGAGATCTTGCAGCCACAGCCACAGCGCACATGCCTGGTGGGGCGATCCGGACCCTTGAATGCGATGGGGTCCAGAGACTGTTTCTGAGCATTGTGCAGTACAGGGGAGACGGAAAGGGAGATATTGAGGGGTTGCTGCAACGCCCCTAACCCTGAGGGCAGAAACAAGCGTAATGATAATAATGAGCGTAATCTAGGGGCCAGAGTTGCAGCGTACCTGCCCAGAGGACCACGCCCAAGTAGTCTGGCCGGTCGTAGTGCCACCAGCCCAGAACATTCACAATCACGCTCTCTGACAACGGAGCTCCCACAGCCAGCAGCGCCCCAAGGATGATGCCCGTGCGGGTGCCATCAAACGCCGCCCAATTTGCGGTGGCCGCTAGTGCCAGGATCGCCGATATCTGCATTGCGTGCACAAGATGGTGACATCAGCTTCAGTGGACATGCTGAGATGGCCCCGGTGGTTGGGTAAGGGTTTCCCTTTGTTCATGCTCTCGTCACATGTGTCAAGTGAACCTGAGTTCTTCCTTGATTTGGAAATTTGTACCGGCTCTGTGAGCGTGAGATGTTCCGCAAAAAGAAGTCACTTTCTTAAACAAGTCTTAATTGTTGACTTTAGCTCATCCAGCATCCCTGATAAACATCAAAGGGTGGTCTGAGTGAGAATCTGCAAATTGGCACCCATCTGATGACCAATTGCCCATTATTGTATCAACGAATAATAGCCTGCCTGAACACGTACAGTAAGGGTGGATCAGCAGTGAATCTACCGTCAGCAGCACTGAAGTGCAGCATCCATGCAAGCAAATAAAAGCAGATGGCATACAAATGACCTGGCTCGGTCTGTACAGAGTGTGCAACTTGCGGGCATGTGACAGCACCTGCCAGTGGGGCACGTTGTTGAGGTAAAGGACGTCGCTGAGGATGAACATGGCGGCCAGGGAGGCCCAGAGCAGAGCCACAGAGCGCAGGTTGGACGCCTTGTCGCTGGCAGAGCTGACAGCCTCGTCATCAAAGTAGCTGTCGAGCAGCGGGTACAGGTATCCGTAAAGGACCCAGATGGGCGCCAGGACCAGAGGCACCAGGCCTGACTGATAGAATGGGCCCACTTTGAAGGGCAGCACATCGTACACCTGCGAGCATGTGAGATTTGTAATTCGGTAAAATCCCATCACAATGCTTTCAGCTGCTGCATGCTGGGCTGCTGGCAATACCTGCAGATTCAAAAGGGTGCTTGTGGCAGTGCGTCTAGGTGCTGCATGCTGGGGTGGGCACTGGTGAGAGATTAAATAGATCAAGGGGCTGCACGCGCAGGCGCTCAGACAGAATTGCCTTCTGGTGCCTTCTGATGCCTAACGCAAAGGCTGGATGTAACAGACTTGTTCAAACACTCATGCATGATTGCAGGCATTGGACAGGTGCTCCACTACTGAGGCAATTTCCTCTATGCAGCTTCTGACCTCAAGCCTGGATCATGCACAAGTGCTTCGGGAGATACACAGGCACAAGACAGAAGGATGTCTTTTGCAGGCCCCTACCGGCAGGAAGCCGTTGTTGTGGGTCACTTGGAAGGCAGTGCCAAAGGTGATTCCCACGAGGAAGCAGGTTCCCAGAAGCTCAGGGATGGACACGCCACTGCGCTCCAGGGCTTGCTGGGCCTCATAGAGGTCTGCAATTATGCCATTCTGCTTGGCTGCCTGTGCAGTCTCCTTTGCCTTCGACTTGGCCTTCTCCGCGACGCCCTGGCGCTGCGCCTGCATCAGGATCGTCCCTGGCCGACCTGCCCGCCTGGTGCTGGTGTTGGTGGACGCAAGCTGTCGACCGGGTAGTTGTGGGCGTGCCTGTCCAACGACCTGAGCACCCTGAACCAGCGCGCGGGGGCGTCTCAGATCAACTCAGAACATGAAGTTCTACCTGTGTGATGGCTGGAAGCCCCCAAAACGATGCAGGGTCGGGAAAAGACTTGATGCATGTCCCGCATGGGGACACATAACTTTGGCATGGGACGACGTGATCAGAGATCAGTCCGCCCATACAGTATCCTTATGTAGTGATAGTGAAATCTTATTAAAACACTGAGTAAATCAAGGTCCTACCTTGGAGGCCGAAGCAGCGTGACGCGAGGTGCCAATCGTGGTGCTCGATGAAGCAGGAGCCCGCATCACGCCAGATCCACCGACGCGCAATGCCTCACAATAAAGTCCAGACTTTATACTGTTTTCCTTGCGTGCTTTCTATTTCGGCTTGCAGAATGACAGCTCAAATGTAGCAGCTTGCAATGAGACTCCGAATATTGGCTGACGTCACAGCCCAAAAATAGCGCCCAAGGGATGATTGTTCCAGCTACCGATGAACGAGATACTCAATTTTTCACGGAACTCATCATCCTGACATCGATTCATTGCCATGTTGAACCAGCAGCGATTATTGACGAAGTCAGTCCTGCACGGAGTTGGGTGCAGGACAAATTCACTGTTGTGCGGGCGACGTAGTCGCCCAGAATTCAATACTCGCTCGCCTTCACAACAGATTTCGCATCAAAAGCAGCCTTTTACAGTACAAGCACAGCAGTCGACCCTCCCACGTCAAGAGCAGAAGCAGACGATGTCGCAGACCCGGTCCGCCGGATCAAATGGCTCGGTGGATCCACGTAGCAAGCATTTCTGGACTACCAGGGACATGCCCCCGCAGGACGGCAAGGTGGTGATCGTGACTGGGGCGTCCAGTGGGATGGGATGGTACTGCGCACAAGCACTGGCTGAGCACGGAGCGCACGTCATCATTGCTGCCCGAAGCCTGGACAGATGCCAGACCGCAGCTAAGCTCATCGAGGTGCTGATCGATACCTTTCACCTTGAATCATCAGAATTCATGTTGCAATGCGATACAATATCGAGCAGGTATGGACAGGAAGTGCCAAGAGATTGAAGGATTGTCTACTGCACACGCAGGAGACTGGAGTGCGCGGCAAAGTGGATGCAATGCACCTAGACCTCTCCTCTTTCAGGTGCGAACAATTCATGACCTCCAATAAGCCCAGCATCCCGGCCAATGTTTGTGTGTGGCACATGACAGCACAATATTGTGCTCAGACCTGCTATCGCTTCAGCCAAGCCGACAGCACCAGCTGAGCACATCGCACTCAATCGCATGTCTACGCACTTATATGACCAGTACTAGTAGAATCGCTTTGCTTCCGCTCATGCATTTGTGCTCCCGCCATGCGCGCAGGTCGATCGTGGACTTTGCGAACGAGTTCAAGGCGAGGAACCTGCCGCTCCATACGCTGGTGAACAACGCCGGGGTGTTTCTGGTGCCTTTCGACCACACGCAGGAGGGCTTTGAGACCACCGTGGGCATCAACTACTTTGGCGGCTTCCTGCTCACCCACCTGCTCATGGACAAGCTCAAGGAGACGGGGCCTGGTGCCAGGCGAGTTGAAACTTGCACTCGGTTACAAAAAATGGGGAATACACATATTTAGATCAAAGCAAAGCAAAGCAGTTGCAGATGATAAGTTCTCGCTGCTATGATGCATGCAACATCCGGTGATCTTTGTGTGGCCTTGCCAAAGTGATCCTCATAGGCACATGTTGTAAATGAGACTGTTGTGTCAAAGGGTCAATTAGTCCAGGACATACCAGTCAGTGATGCGTGCAGTCACACTGCTGACGCTTGATCAAGGGCACTGCTTGCCCGAATCTACTGTCACCTGATTCGTTTAGACGAAACACTGGTGAAACATTCTTTATGGACCTGCAGGGTGGTGTCCATGGCGTCACTATTTGAGCTGCTGGGCAGCGTCAACTGGAGCGACCTGGAGGGCAAGTCTGCCAAGGAGAGCGGCCTCTTCGAGTACAGCAGCTCTAAGATCGAGGTCATCATGTTTGTCCGCGAGCTCAACAAGCGCCTCAGGGTGAGCCTCACTGCTTTTCTCATCCTGCTTCCTTGGCACATCTGAAGCAAGGACGTGTCTTATGTATGAATTTGACTGCATCCTCCTTTACTGTGATAGCGCATGTGAAGCAGGGATGTGATGCAGATATGCTAGATTACTTGTGGTTCATGCCACGGCCTGAGAGCTACTCGTGGAAGTACTGTCCCAGAATCTTATGCAATCAGTGGAAAGTGCATGCGAGGTATACACAACTGCTAGAGGACCGTGTTTAACCTCCACCTTTGCCATCACACACACTTGCACGCTTTTTGATGGGGAATCAAGTTTGGGCATTGCCGGATTGTCATTTCTACGGGTCTCACACAAGGGTGCTGCAGGATTGGCCTTGTCAACGTTTTCCTTTCACGCTTATGTGATGGATCTGGAAGGGTGTCACAGCTCACAATCCTGCCTCTTGCACCCAACACTGCTCGGTCTTCAGTATGTGCAGACTGCAGCCCTCTGCGCAGGGCTCTAGCACGGCATCAGTACTCTTCACATACCGCCAGCAAGCATGAATTGATCGCGAAGAAATTTTTATGATTGGCGCGTGTCACATACCTCACTTGCCGGAGGGTGGTTCAGCATCTGAGCACCACGCCCATGGTTGATTGTGCCCTTGGATCTGTTGAGTCCAACACTTCTTTGGAAATGATTTTTGGCAGCCTTTAATTCAAATTCTTCGTATGCACCTTGCCTCGTGACAGGAAATGCCGGTAATGATAATGATGGCACTGTCCTCGGTACTTACCACCGGCTCTTGTTGCGGCGTAGGGCAGTGGTGTGGAGGTGTTTGCGTCGCAGCCGGGCCTGGTGCAAACGCAGCTCAACATGCGCAAGCTGGACCACGGCAAACTCACAGCAAATTTGGTTGACCTGGCCACGCGCGTCTACGGCCAGCGCGCTGACAAGGCCTCCCTCTGCCTCCAGCGGCCCGCCTCAGACCCCACCGTCGACGGTGCGCGACCCCTGCCATCTCCCTTACGATATATGATGTCATGTCTAGGGTTCGTCTGCATCATGTCTAAGAAGATGCGTCTCTTCAGTAACCTTGCAGGTCAGCTTCCATCATTGTGCTGCCCCCACAAGGTTTTGCATGTTTTGAACACCCCACTGTCGACGGCGTGTTCCCCTGCTGGTTTGTTTTGGGATTGTGGTGTTCCCTAAATATTTCGGAATGTGGCTTCGGCAATCATGCAGCTGCTTTACTGTACGGTGTCACTGCACTCATGATTTTCCAGTGCGTGTGCAAACCCCACAGTAAACAGCTGTTGGATTGCTTTGGCTGCTTCCCACATCTGCATGTGAGTGGCCCCCCGCATCTGTTAAGAGTCCTTGCAATTAGTGCCGGGGCTGGGGTCCTCAGGGGTGAGGCAGACCCTCGTTCGACCCAATAGCACAGATCTGAGTCGAGCCAATATGGGCTCAAGCCCTTCAGAGCGGGCGCATCCAGGCAAGGCAGGTTAGGGCTGACCTTGGCCATAACCTTGGTTGCCATGTGGGACATGCTTGAGGTCTTTATAGACCCGCGGTTCTACTTCCTCTTCTTGAAAACCTTCCTTTTCTGTGCTGAAGTCCACCAGTCTGAACTATGGCAGCGTGCTGTGATGGGTACGATTTGCTGAAAGCATGTGCGCACGCAGGCTACGGGGGCTCCTACTTCAGCCCGCCCTGGCTGTGGGTGCTGGCCATCAACCTGGACCACGCAGGCATGCGCGAGCCGGGCAACTCCCTGGCGCGCGACGAGGCAGCCTGGGCGCGGCTGTACAACCAGACGCTGCTCATCGTCAACTCCAAGCTGCAGGAGAAGAACCTGCCCACCATCGAGGCTGTGTGAGTGTGCCTTGCGTGTGCACCCGCAGAGCATATTTAGACACTTTGCCCATGTAGCTTGTGGTTGAAGTGTTGAAAAACAAGAAGCACTGATGGAATTCAAGGCAGAACAATTTGCTTTCAGATCTTTTTCAAGTGCAGAGAGGAGGTCCAACTGATCGTTGGCGGACGAAGGTCACAGGTCAGTGAGCGGTTGCATTTTGGCAAATACGAGGTGCCTTATCTCATGTCTGGCGCTGAGCATCCAGCAGATTGGCAAGGCTGCTTTTGCTGGAATATTCAGCAGCGTCCAGAGTAGTTCTTGCTGTTATTGTAAACATGTGGTGATGAACAGCAATTGTTGGAAGTTGCAATACTTTTGCCAAGAGGGAGACTTTGTTTCATTCGATTTGAACGGCCAGTATGACGAACTATTGATGGATGTTTCCTCCACCAAGCAATTCAAGGAGTCAAGATGAGGAGACACAGACAAAGAGTCATTGTGTTCTGCGAGTGGGACACTGTTTTACAAGGTGCCCACATGCAGAGTGTTCTGATGCAGACTTCTGTCACAGTATACATACGGTATCTATCCCAATGTGTGTGTTTTAACAGTCTGCTCTTTGAAAAGATTTCAACCTGCTTTTGCTTTCAACGTGGGCATTATCACCAACTGCTTCCAAGCACAGCAAGCGCATGGTCCAGTTTGCGTATCACAGATGCCACGAGGACATTCTGTGCGTGCAGCACACCTCTCCACCAGGTCTCCAGTGTCCGCCTGGCGTCCAATCTAGGCTCCCATGCCCGCAGCACATCCTGGTCATCTTGGGCACTGAGCTCTGCTTGCACAAACGCCGTTGCCGACTCTCCTTCGACATGCTGGATTCATGCATATTCGTTGCTTGTTGCGCTGCTCATTGTTCCAGTACGCATTCATGCGTACTGGAGGGCCTCAAATTGAGATTGAGCTGGTCCTGATGTGTGCAGAGTACTGGGTGCTGGAGACTCTCGCGTTCCTCAAAGGAACAATAACAAAAGCGAAGGATGACTAGCTGAAGCACATCACCAATGTTAAGTCCTCCTGCCATCAGGGCGCTTCAATTGGTGCATGGCTGTCAACTCTTGCTGGAAGCTGTCTCCAGCTTCTGCTTGCAGAGTTGTGACCCACAAATTGTTTCTGTTGTGTCATTCTGCATAATGGAGGTTGCTGGGTCAATTGCATTGCCCATATGTCCTCAAGGAGCGCAAGGGAGCAGCAAGATTCGTGACAGTTGCCTGAAACTATGGATCTTGCAGGATTTCTGGAGACAACAGCAGGACTTACTGCAGCACAGCCTGGGGGAACAGGTGGGAGTCTCCTAGCACCAATCGTGGGCATGAGTAGCTTTACTCGATACAAATATGGCACGTTCATTTCCCTGGCGCGCAATGATTCGATGCCGCAGGAGGGCTTCTCCACACTCGACATTTGAAGCCCAGGGGTAGCACGGATGCTCCCATGCAAATGGTGGTCAGCGATGGCAGGCTGGATGTCACTGCGATAGCGGTTGGGATAGGATCCATCTATGGATGGAAGTTTCCCTTCACAGTCATGCTCTACTCAGGTGATTCCAAGTCAACTGCTGTCTCTTCAGTCATTTTTAGTTCTCTTCAAGGCAGTCTCCCCTCTGGCAAGACAACAATGCGCGTTATCTCGCTGTAATCTACTGAGCTTTTTGATACAATGATCACCAAATCTGAGCAGGAGGACGCCGCATTGGTGCAGCGCCGATCAGAGATAGCTATGCAGTGTTTGAGATGCATCATCTGCTTGAGCCGGGCGGCACAGCAGATGACTTCATCGATCTGTGCGCGTATGATCGCAAAGAGGGGTCTTGTCCCACACTACGACAGTTTCCGCATGGGACCTGGCGTGCACAAGTCATCCCGCACCCTACGCATAGCAGGGTGCGTCCACCGCAGACTTTCCCAAGATGGTGAACATGAGGGCTGTGATGAGGTAGGCAAGCTTGTGGGCGAACCGGCTCCACAGTTGGCGCACTTCTCGGCGCGTAGTACCACTAAATTGAACGTTGCAACCACAAAAGTGCGTTCCATGTGCTTTGCCCCCTTCGTGTTTTGCTTGAGAGCCCGTAGTCTTCTTTGCATGCCTTCAACGTATTTCACGTACTCGGTGGGCTTCAAGTTCTTTGAATGAAAGATCTTGTGCTCGCAACGTTCAATTATCGGTACTTCCTTGCCGAGAAGTGGCGCCAACTGCGAGCTGGTTTGCCCACAAGCTTGCCTACCTCATCACAGCCCTCATGTTCCACATCTTGGGGAAATCCGTGGTGGACGCCCGCTATGCGTAGGGTGCGGGGTGACTTGTGCATGCCAGGTCCCATGCGGAAAATGTCACAGTGTGGGACAAGACCCCAATTTGCGATCATACGCGCACAGATGAATCTTTCAGCCACTTGATGTAGCTGTGCACCATGGAAAGGTTTGATTCTAAGGGGGGTTTTGAGATGATGGTGCGGCAAACATAGTTGCACGACTCGGCGACACGTGTCGGACACGACACGTGTCTGACACGGGTGTCGGGCTTGGGTTGTAACCGGTCGACACAGCGACACGGCTGCAACGTCATTGACACGGCTGCCACGTCATTGCCACGTTTGCATGTCCTTATTTGCATGCAGGGATTACATGACAATCTCACCCACCCACTTGGCAAATTGCTCGGGCTATCTAATTTTCTCAATCAAACGCACATTTGTGAAGACATCATGGCCTTCGAAACAGTCCAGGAAGAGATCCTTGTGGTTATGGATCGGATAGGGGTGAGAATTCTATGAAATGGGGATCATTTGGTAATATGCTGAGGTGGCATTACATAATAGGACGTGTCGAGGGCTCTGACACGCGTGTCGGGCGTGTCGCGTGTCAGACACGTGTCAACACGCGTGTCGAGATTATTTCCTGCCGTGTCGTGCAACTATGGCGGCAAACCTTAAGAGTTTGTGCCTGCAAAATGCATGTTTAAACCCAGTGGAATCCGCTATTAAACCATATCCCTTGCATCGTTACAATTTTTCACTTCCATGTTCATGTGAGTTTCATCATGCTGCTTAAAAGCTCTGCCAGAGATCTGGAATGGAGATATCACATTTTCCTATCAGCTGCGCCAAATTAAGTGTGCATTATCAATTGTACTGTGATTTGTAACGAATCGTGGTGTGGTGAACTGCAAACTGTAACATTATCATCCCCTTTCACTACATTACAATTGTCAAGGCTGTGACAAGATCCCGGCAGCAAAAGCACCACCATATAGAAAAGCAAGCACGATTTTTGAAGGCTGTGCACGCATAATCGTGTGCGATACATTACTGCCTGGCTATGCCAGCCCATTGCTGCCAAGCACAGCGATCGCACGATCCAGTCTGCCAGTCACAGACGCCACAAGGACATTCTGTTCATGCAGCAACCTCTCAAGTATTCGCCTGGCGTCCAATGTAGGCTCCCATGCCCACAGTCCTACACTGCTAATCTGGTCATCTTGGGCACTGACCTCGGCAAGGAGGCTGCCCACTTGCACTGCCAGGTCATCCTCTCCGATGTTGCGCGCCGTGAGGGCCTCCCTCAACCCCTATCAGCCCCGGCACTGAACATTATACTATCCAATGTTTGACTTCAATTGACAAGTAAAGCGATAGAAGATTTCTGGCCATGGAAGCCCGCTTGCTTTGGGGTAAAAGGCAGCAGTGAAGCCGACATGGAGAGGCGGGTGCAGAGTGTCTGAGATCATACCTGCAGGTGTGTCCCAAGGGACTGGCAGCTGCCGCACAGCTTCTCCTGCAGCGCTTCGTGTGCGACGCTGGAAAAGTCACCGGCGTCAGCACCAGCCTTCTTGCCCTTCCTCCTCTTCTTGAGGGGCGTGGTCCAAGCCTGTGCATGCAAATATTCAAATGTAGCTGCACATGAGCTTCTGTGAGCAGTGAATGGTATCGATTGCCAAGGCTCACAGCAGGATGTCGAGATGAGTAGCACAAATAATATATACAGACAACCTCAATCTGACGCAGGAAAATGTAGATATCGCAGCTACATGACAACCAGAGCAGGAAAGGGGCAGATTTGGATCCAGGGACCAGGGACAGTATGGCATGCAAGGCTCACACCTGCAGACAAAGCGCGAGCCAGTAGGCTTCCTCATTGGCAAAGGCTGCCGCCACGAAGGCGGCGTCTCCAGTGGCAACCAAAAGGCCTCCACTGCCTATGAGTTCCCCTGAAAGCCGAGCGCTCAGCGTTGAAACAAAGCTGTCCACAGTGTGCAATCGCTGCACCGCTTCCTGGGCCAATCCCTCCTCGCTGGGTTGGGCTAGAGAGGTCTGAAGTAGCAAACAGCACTTAAGGAAATCTAGACATCCTGACAGATGTGGATATGGTGCACAAAGTAATCAAAGGGAGAATGCAAGACGTGAAGGTTTTGCAAGCGCCAGAATAAGAGAAAGGGCTACAAATGTGCATGCTACCCTAGACCCACACCATGCCTTTTGCACTGCTCACTGCAATGGTGGCTCACTGAGAAGTAAAGCAAGACAATGCGGCGTACGTGCATGTCTCGGCCAAAGCCCTCCGAAAGGGAACTAAATATATGATTTGAAAGGGTGATTGCTGCAGGGAGTGTTGTGCCCTCAAAGTAGACCTAGGGCCATGGGGTAGGGGCCGTTCGGTGGATTTGAGAGGGTGGCTCGCTGTTGCCTCCGATTTCATGCCTCACAGCCCCGTGCACACGGCGGGCTGCCGGCTCAGAGCGGGGCTTTTGTGCCTGACAACTTCTGTGCTGTAGCTGTACTCTTTCTTCATTTTCTGGTATTGTGCACATTGCCCACAATAAATATTTTTTGATAACTACCACTACTACCTGGCCAAAATTCAAGATCCTTTGACAAGCATGATCATACAGAGCTTGCCAGACAACGCCATCAACCTGGATTCATAGAGTATTCCTGAATCGCTGGCATCCCGGATTTGTATTGACCAATTTTTGCAGTTATGTCCCACAATGAGAGGGTAGAAACACCTGTACAGAGCTGGCAGCGACAAAGGTGGCGAGGCAAAGCAGTTCGCAGAGGTCTGGCAGGTGCTGCTGAGACGCAGCTACCTCAGACAGCTCTTCCAGAGCCACCCCTTGGAATTGCGGCAGTCGCTCCACTTTGCCTGCAACCAAAATTCTGTGCTGGAGCCACGTTGTGGATCTACTCATGCAGAGCTCACCACTTCTCATGCCCTGCATGTCATTTCTCTGGCTTCCTCATCAGTACGCAAAAATTCCGCGGCGGCGGTATGCCCGACCTTCCAGGGGGCAGACAGGAGACGAGTAGTACTCTTCATGTGCCGCAAGCAGAATTGACCCACCACTCCTCACCCAATGGTGTCCTCAGCAGATGTGAAAAGGTAATGCTGTGCAAATGCTGTTTCAATATACAGGGATTACAGCAAGAAACCTTGCAATGAAACAGCCGCGCCGGCATGGTCCGCTGAGGTGGCGTCGGCAATGAGGGAGGGCAGCAGGGAACGCCGCTGCAGGTCCGCCGTGGCCGCCGCACGGTGCGCCTCGGCTTCCGGGGATACACTCTCGGCCGCCAGAGTGCGCGCCCACCAGCACCGCGCGTAGCCTGCCCGCACTAGGTCATTCAGAAAACCCCCAAAGATAGATGGTCCGAGCTTTGCAGTGCTAGCATTGTACCAATGCTGGTGAGGTGGCAGCGTCATGTTCTCGTCATGTTAACGGGTGGCATCGTCACACAGGGCTGTCTGCTCTGCGTTCTGCTGGATTGATTGAGAATTGGCCCACCAACACAGTGCACACGGCCCTACGAAGATGAGTCCTTTGGCATCGGCAATCAAACGCTTCTGACCGAAGCCCTGTCACACACTGAGCTATCCTAATAAGAACATGTGCCTTTGAGATGGTTCTCTAAGAAAAAATGCAGAAACAGCAGCTGGCACGGTGACATGGCATGGCTGCGAGGGATGCACACCGCGGCTGGTCTGTTGGGCAGGCTGACTGGACCACCATCTGGCGAGTGCCAGACTAGGCCGCCCGCTGTCCGGGGGCAGCCATGCAGGCCGAGTGCTCAGGTCCTCGTTGAATCGCAGCGCGCTCGTTGTGGCCTGCCCGACTGCCAGTACGCCAGCTGGCAGACAGCTCTGCAGCTGCGCAACAGCCCCCGCAGCAATGTCTTGCACCTGCAGGCACAGATTGTGAGTGACTGGGGCCAGAATAGCTTGTGACCGGCAGCAAGGACGGCATTGGAACGCAGGCTCACTTTATCTTGACAAGTTGGCCCAATCCCATTGGCAGACGGCACAGGAGGCCATTGCGATAGACACATGATGTTGAATTTTGAGACACGAGCGCAAGCGCCATTGCCTGAACCATGCAGGTCATATAATCCACAGAGTGCTGGTCCAGGCACTTTGGCATAAATGATAGCAAGCAGCACAAACCTGCGCCGCGGCAGAGTCTGGGATGTCAGGAGGTGACGTCAGCGCCAGCACAGCGCGCTCACAGTACGCCACAGCACGTGTGTGCGACTGGCCCAGGCGCTCCTTGAAGCGCACAAACTCCAAAACCTGCACAATTTCCTCCAATGAGTGAGAAAATTCAACCCATAATGAAGTGTCACATCCTGCCATGAGGCAGTGACAAACCTCCATCCAGGAAGGTGATGACAAGGGGGGGAATGGTGCATTTCTCCAGGAATGATGCAGGGCAGAGGAGATGTAAATTTTGGCAGGCGAGAATGCTTCAATCTCAGGAGTAACGCATGGGATGTCCGAGCACCTTGGTGAAGCTGCTGGCCTGGAAAGCAGCCAGCACGGTGTCCCTGCAGCACAAGCGCCAGTCTTCAGATGACGTCCACACAGAGATATTGCACTAACAGTCACTGTCTCTCCATAATTTTCTAATTGCAGACGGTTCTGATCAAGGCAGTAAGCATTCACGTAAAGTTGATCAACACTCACCCGGCGTCTCGGTTGTGGTCCTCAAACATGCGCAGGCAGTCGGCCAGAAGCTGCGCTGCCAGGTCAGAGCGAAGCGTGCCCAGCAGCGAGGGCAGCAGCCAGTGTCCTGCACACCATTGCTCATTTAGGCATGACATCACCTTTCTCGAGCATCAAGAACTCCATTGTGGCCAGCGGGCACCAAAAGCATGGACATAATGACCAAACCACGCGGCCCTGGGGAATGGTCATCGCATTGGCAAAAGTGAAACACGTGGAGCAAAGGAACAGAATGGATTTTATGTGGGACCAGTGGTGCACCTGCTTGGCACTTTTACGGGTCCCATTGCCAGAACAACCGTAAAACTCCAAGAGCGAGCACACCGCCGGTCGCACTGACTCCACTCTCCTCTGTGTTGTTAGAAGGTAATGTTCACAGTGCAGAGAAAAAGTCGCTCAGGGTTGTCACACACACCTGAGAGGGTGTCGTGCTGGATGTGTTTGATGTCCAGCGCGGTAAAGCTCTCCAGCGCCATAGTCGGTGCCCCCAGCAGCCCATACAGCCCCATGGCTGCGAGCCTCAGAGGTGCACTCACTCTGCGCGCCACCTGAGCTGCCTCCAGTACAAGCACCGCCTGTCCAAAAAACCCAAATATGCTCTTCAGCAATGGCACCTTTAATGCTACCTTCTGGATACGTCTTTGCCACCTGAGACTTCATCCTGTAGACAAGGCAATGATGCTTTTACTGATATATTCCTCCCACAGCCTGTGCTACTTTGTGTGAACCTTTATATCCACAAAAAGAATTATGTAGCAATCAAGGCAGAGTGAGCGCCAGCGACTGTGCCTAGGCTGTCTTGCACGTGGGAATCATGCAGCAGCAATGCAAGGTTTGGTTCAAACGTGAAAAAAAACGTATTCACGTAGGGGCACAGTAAGTTCTCACAAAGAGCTTGCCAGAGCAAACACAATCGGCGGGGCGCACATTGAGCAGGCGGTGCGGTCTCCGAGGCGTTGTCTCCAGCTTCCAGGCGGCTACAAGTGCACCAGCAGCCAGCGCCACCAGCCCATCGGCGATGCCCCTATCCTTCTCATCCAGGCCACTCTCCAACGCTGCTGCTTGCCTGTGCCACATCAGCACATAAGTAATGACGCTACACAGCTTCTCAGTTTATTCTTCTCACCTTTTCACAGTCAATTCGACGACAGTGAACGACTTGATAAGAAGTCCACAAGAGGTTCACTTCCCTCCTCGGTGCTGAACTTCAGCCCTGGCATGATGTAAGCCTCAAGATGCAGAATGAGTCAGAAAAGGGTGAGTAGAGCAGCTGCCTGTATGTGAAAACAAGCTCGGCAGCATGTGCTTCGGCTTCTTCTGGTGTTTGGTACTCTGGGAGTCCTAGGTCATGCTGCACCTGTCAATGACACAGAACATATGTCGTACTTCTTAGTGCAGCTGAAATGCAACACAACAGGTGAAGGACTGCAAAGGCTACTCACAAGCCAAGAATATTTGTTGCCTGATCATGTGCGGCACATAGCTGTCAGCTGAGGGCATGCATGACACACAAAAGGGCAATGCAAGCATGTGGTACCTGAAGAGCAGTCACTCGTCTCTGAATGAGCGCCGGTGATGGGGACACTCCGCTGCTCGCTTCCTGCCCCTTACAGTGGGCATGCATCGCTGCACTCAGCCACTCTCGGGACGCACCCTCCACCCTTGCACTGTAATGCCTGTCAACAAGCAATCCAACTTTTATTCCGAGATATTAGTCATCCTTACGACGTCTGATACATTAAGCATCATCTGAATTGTCTAGGATTCAATGGAGTAGTAAATATGACCCTGATGATGAAGCACACCCTGAGGCATCATGTCCAGGCCAGATGCAGGTACAACAGTACAATCGGCTTGATTGGCACCTGAGGTCAGTGGCACAGCTGGCAAGGTGGCCCACGCGTTCAATATAGCGCAGAACAGCCGCGGCGAGATCAGGCGTGTCAGGCTTTCCTTCCTGCTGCCCCGTTGAGCTAGCAGACTGCCCAGAGCTCCTCCTCTCGGCAAGGCTGAGCTTCCGCGCCTCGAGGTCGACTGCTGCCAAGGAAGGGCCGCGCAACTTGGCGGCCGATCCGCCACCGGCCGCAGTTGAAAGCTTATCCACAAAGTCCTCAGCCTCCTGTACATATTTCATGACACTCAGATACATGCAGAGGCTGAGGGAAATGCAAGCTCAGCAGAAATGCCAAATTACAGCACATTGCAAAAATCTAGACACTGCTGTGCTAGCGCCCAATCTATATCCCGCACTCTCTGCAAAATAAGTTACTCATTTTGAGCCTGCGAAATGGCTTTTAGTAGCTTTTCAGCCTGCGGGAAAGCGATTGAAGGAGCACACAATAACTATGTTTGGCACCAATATGCACTATTCACTGGTAACATTGGGCCAATTTTGGAAGGCAATGAAGAGCACAGTATTATAAAATTGATAGCTTGGCCGGATGTTGCACCTGGATGTCGGCATCAGAGCCGTGTGCAGATCCATTGATGTGCTGTAGACCGGATGAGCCATTTGGGCTGATGGAGAGTTTGTAGATCGGCACAGCCCCATTCGTGGGTGTGGCTGATGCGGTTGGGTTTGCTGCTGTGAGCACGCAGTCCAGGAAGCCCTGGATAGCTGCCCAGTTCTGCGGGTGTGCGAGAGCCACATGCATGTAGATGGTTGCCGCTTGTTTGCCATCTCCTGTCTTAGCCTGCACAGGCCAAACTCCTGATCACGCCCATACGAGAGTCACCAACCAATGTTCTGAATGAATTACGCACACAGGAGTCTTTTTCGGTCATTAGCAGCAAATAAATACCACCCGCACGACTGCCCATCTCTCTGATGGAATGCACAAAACCTAGCCTATAGGCACGGTGCAGCAATGTGGACAATATCTGTACCATGAGGTCTGCCACCATAAGCTCCCTTTCCCCTTCCAGGTTGAAGGCATCCCCCAATGGCCCCTTCACTGCCTCCAACGCGTCCTTGTATTGCCTCCTCTCCTGCAGCATACAGAAATAAAATGAGTCCACTCACCAAAGCATTTGATTCTGTGCAATCCATCCGAATGCGCATGCTTTGCATGCTTTGGGTCCTGTTCTGTGCAGGTCAAGCTGCTTGGCAAAATGCATCAAGTCTGGCCACCCGTAATCATGCCAGATATTCTAGAAATGTGATCAGCTAAAACGTCACGACTACCAATTTTACAATGTGAATTAAACTCCTGCAGATCTCACCTGCAAGATGCTGTGATAGAGGAGCAGCGCATTGACAGGATCGCCCTCTTCCGACCTGTTCTCCTCCAGCTGCTTGGCTGCCATAGTCTGCGCCAGCTGCAGCAGCTTCTCCCCATTGCCACCACCCTTGCCTGACCCGCCTGCACAACATCACAAAACAGATCTGTCTGCATGCGCATCCGCCTGGCCCCTTCACTCCATCGCCACTCTGACTTCTCAGAGGCAGACCTGCAGAAAGAAATGCATCCCCTGGTTCTGTGCAGACAGATCAGAGAGCAAATGCCAAGCCATAGAATGCAAGTCTCCCATGCATCAGTGACACATTTTCCTCTGTGCAGCACCTGAGGCTCGTGCTTGCAGCACCAAGCTGGTCACGATCCACCAGAGGTAGTCGCCCCTGCTGCGATCCAGCCGGTGCAGCTTCATGGCCGTCTGCTGCTGCTTCACAAAATCCAAGGCCCTGCGCATCAGTGCCTTTGCTGCTCAAAATGCATGTGATGAAAAATCATGCCATCACATGCAGCGCTTTGAATGTGATACTGATCATGTCTGCCTGGAACAGGAAGTATGATAATGATGGGTGGTGAAGATGCTGGCATGAGCAGTGTGTATGTCTAAATAGTTGGGAATGCAAATAAGTTGGCAAACCTCGTGTACATGCTCAGCAGCACAGTCAGGAGCCCGGCATCATTTGGCCGGGTCCTGACGGCCACCTCATACGCTGATGTCAGCTTGGCCTGGTGTGCCTTTGACTTGTACACCATTGAGAGGATGTTGAGGACCTGCTCGTCGGTGGGTGCCTCGTTGAGAACCTGGTCACACACCTGCCAGGCCAGCAACTGCAGGATTAAGTTCCAATAGATGAAACTTCCAATGCCCTGAAGCAGGGTAGGTTGAGGCAATGGTGAAGGGAGACTTCATCTGAAGCTGAGCCTGAGGATACTGACCTCAAAAGCTTCGTTGACACGGTCCATTCGTTGCAGAGCGAGGCCCTTGAGGACGCGCAATATCTGGTTGTCCTTATGCTTTTGTAAGGCAGCCGTGGCCAGCTTGACAGCTGCCTGCAAACAGTGCAATCCCATTCGCTAGGATATCTTGCTAAGCACGTACTAATCTATCATGGCGATGGAAAAAACACTAACAAGTAATTGTGGTTTCGAGATGAAATATGATGCATCTACCTTTGGATTCCTGGCATCAAAAGCCTCATAGATTGATCGCAGCCTCCTCTCGAGAGCATCCATCCGGCTATATACAGAGATCGGCTAGCAGATTCCCTTTGTGTATATATTGATGGAATTTCACAACTTTTATTTTATAAAGGCTTTCACTTGAATGGATGAGTTGCTGACCGCAACTCAGCCGACAATCCTAGATGCCTTCACGATCTAGCCAAAGTAAGGTTGCTATCAGGTCCATTGAAAATTGAATTATTGTTTAGGACATCTGAATTGCAATTCTGAAAGCGAATGGAAGCTGGGAGGCGATGGCGGATCTGTGCATGCTGACCGAGGGGTGAGTCACCACCCCAAGACTAGATCTCTCATGTAGATATAGAACCCCCTAGATCTCTGTTTCTCCCTTGTTTGAATTAGATTGGAAGATCATTTAATAACAAGTAGATGATACTAACATTACAGACTGTTAGAAAATCGATGTCTGGCTTCGTGCAGCGTGATATCACATGTTATCACAGATCGCTGGAACTCCGAGACCGCTTCCGAAGCTTATAATTAAGAAGAGATTAGCAGTCTCGGCCCAAAGTCAGCAAAAAAGTGACAATAGTTCTGTGAGTCAGTCAGACAGAAGAAAGGGGTCGGCTTGGGAGGACGGGACCAGGGAAGCGTACCAGGTGATGCTACCTCGTTGCCCTCCCATTCCCCATCAGCAAATTATGCTACTTGTCCCCAGATGCTGTTGTACAGCATTTCGAATTTATGATGTGTGCAAGAACGGGTCTGCATTGTTGACGAGCCAATTTCAGGAGACAGTATTTTTTCCTGCGCAGGTTGATATCTCCACAGGCTTTCCTGTCGCGGTGGGCTACAGGAGACAGGGAGGAGAGCAACACTGGCTATCATGGAGGGATCAGAGGGCCAGGAACTTAGCAGCTAGGAATGGAGAGGATGGCAGCCACCAGGGCTCTGAGCGCAGCAGTAAGTCACCGAAATTACAACAATCTGCATTCCTTAACATAGTGGCATACATCGGTCTTTGCTGTAGGTGTCTTTCCATCTGAACCAATCCAGCATATGGCACTGCATCGATGTGTTATTACTGTACAACACAAATATTCATTTTCTCTTAATGGAAGCATGCCTCGGGCACACACATGTGAATGATAAGCTCCAGAACAAATGTGCACATGCCGCATGCATGTATGGAGTAGTAGAGAGGCCAAGCTGCTGTGCATGGCTATATTGTGATGGCATGGCAAAATGCATCGCTGGCAATAGAGCGCGCAGTGGGTGCAGCCACTGTGAGACTTACTGCTTTGCCGTGGAGTAGGGGAACCAGAGGAGGGCATGGACCAGGACTCTGATGTGTGGCCTGTATACCGCACATCTCCCTACAGGGCGGAAGCTGCCAGGCAGGCGCAGGCCAGCACCACCACCCGTATCCTCTTTGTGGACGAGGGCCATCAATGCAGGTGGGCTTCAAGCCCCCAATCTAGCTATCCATCTTCAGACCGCTCATAATGCCAAGGCCCTGATGAGGGGGGACCCATGCATGGGAAGCCCCCAAAAGCGTTAAGGAGACAGAAGTGCATCCATCGGGAGAATTCTTTATGTGTCAGGGAAGTTTGCGCCTCAACATACAAATGGCATTCTCATACTGCTTAGTCTGCATAGAGCCTTGCTTGCAAGTGGCTTTTTAAAAAGTAAGGGCAGTGAGCACATGAATCGTCTGTGATTTGTACTACTTTTTTCAGACCGTAAAATGTCTATTTGCAGGTCCGTACTGGCCCAAGCCATTTTTGAGGACCTGCTAAAGTGCTATGGGCGCCACCTGGACGTCCGAGTGGAGTCTGCTTCTGTGGGACCTGCTCCTCCAGGTGACTGCACCCACTCAAAGCAGCATCATGTCCCCCATTTTTCCTGCACCCCGTCAATACTGCTGCACACTGTTGAGTGACTCAACTTGAGTCAATGCACCGGGAATTAGTGTCTACCGCTGTGCAATGCTTTGCATGGTCACAGTCCGGCATGCGGTTGTGTTTAATATCTAGGTAGAGGTACACAAAAGATGCCCAGATATATCTCTGAAGGGATCAAGACAATCCAAGTGCTCTTGCGCCGAGGAATGTGTTAATGTTGCTGCTTGCATTTTTCACTTGCGAGGCAGCCCGACCTCTTATCTCTTGCGCTCGCTCTGCCTTGATGTCTGCGTCCCTCTTCCTTCAAATGGTGCTGTAAGAAGAGTGTGGTGGTGCAGGTGAGCATGACAGGAGGGTGGTAGCAGCTGCCCGGCAGGCGCGCGTGTCGCTGAGGCCGCGGCTGCCGCGTGTGTTTGATGAAGTCGTGGACATTGTCAACTTTGACCTGGTCGTGGTCTTGGACCACTTCGACCTCACCGAGGTATGTCGTCACCCTAGCCCAGCATTGTGGCGCACTTGGCAGAATTTTGAACTTTGCATGCACTATGCTCCCTCAGTTGCTGTCTGTTTACCTTATAGCCAGCCATGATGCGAGAGCGTAATTTGCTTGCACTGGTGGTGGATGGAAGACGCTCCGAGTTAGAGGCCATATCTGCTCCGCAGGTGGTCAAGGAAGTCGCGGTACTGGACAACATAAATCCAGGCGGCCTCTACGCAGCTCGTGTGAAGCTGCTGGGCAGGTGCACTTCAGCCCACCTGATCCCTCACAACACCCTGGTTGCGCTGCATTTAAATAATGGCAGCAAGGTGCTCTCTAGAGCACCTGTAGATGTATTATAACGTCAGGATATGCTGGATCGTTGGGGACAACTTAATAGCCGTACACTGAGCCAGCTTACTTATTGTTCACTTGTCAGTGCAGCTTGTACGGTAAACGAGGAAGGGTATCTATTGTTTGCCCAGTAGGGCATCTACAAGGATGTTTTCCTGTGCATCGGTCAAAATTTTTAAATGTCTCATTCTTCAACAATGCGACAGGTATGCGCCCAAGGCGGCATCATTTGCGGGGCCGCCGTCGCTGGGAGCAGAGGACATTCCGGACCCCTTGTATGGAAATGCGGGCGGCCCGGCCGAGCTGGTGCGGCTGCGTACTACCGTGCAGCAGATCCGCGCCGCCTGCAGGGGGCTCCTGCGCCACCTGCTGGACCTGGACAAGAGGTTTGTCCCTGTCCTGAAGCGCTCTTGCACCTGGGAATATACTCACGCTCAGCAGAACCCACCTTGGCTCTGACAGGTGTTGGGGAGCCTCGCCGCCGTCGCACTCGGTGAAGACTTCTTGGACAAACTCCCCAAAATTCTCACTCTGCGTATCTTGTCATACCCCACAACACTTCAAGAAAATGGCATTGCGAGGCATGCCAGTGGGAAGTTAGGCTATTGTCTGTTTGTGTGCGGCCGCATGGAGCACCAAGCACTGTCCTCGAGTGCATTGCCCTATTCCAAACACCGCGAGAGTGATCTAAGCAGTCCGGCAGGAATAATATGACATCGTGATTTCATCTGGCGGCAGGTGCCGGGGCGGGCTGCCGCTGTCCAAGGCGCTGTTGCAGGCGCTGCAGTGCCCGCTGCTGTCCGCCAGCGCCAGCTGCGCGGTCGCCCCCCGTCTGCACCGCACGCGCGCGCAGCGCCCGGTGTGGCGCGAGGCCGTCGGCGCGGCCAGGGCCGGGGATGCGGATGCAGCCGCCGCCTTCTACACCATCCGCGTCATCAACGGCAAGCAGCGCGTCGTGCGCCGGCCGGCCGCGCCCGCCAAACCGTGCGTGCCGTGATCCCTACATACAAACTCCAAATTGATAAAACCAAGTACCGAAAAGCAGTAAATGCAGGATGGTTTTTGTAGCTGAGCACGCCTAGCTTGGAATGCAGTCTACTGCCTGCTGGTCAGGGACTTTGATTTTTACAGTTCTCAACTGCAATCGCACCTGCATTGTTGTCTGTTGCACCTTCTACAGATGACTGGACACTGAGGATTCTGATAGGTACTCCGTGGCTACATCTGCTATTTGTTGAACGCTTGGTGACAATCACGGGGTAAGTAGATGCACCTTCAGGTACATCAGCGATAAGGAGCAAGTCCAGGTACAGCAGTGAGTTGCATTTTTCCCCGGAATGCAGGGGTTACTGGAAGGACCGCAAGAACGTGGAGGCGGAGCTGCGCAAGTTCATGGCCACGCATGGCATCTCCGGCCGGATGCCCTCCTGCACGGAGCTGCGCGAAGCCGGCGCATTCACGTTATACTCTGCCATATCCAAGCACGGCGGCGTCGGCGCCTTTGCCAGGCAGCTCGGGTGAGTCTTACTATTTGTCGCAGTAGCCATGTCTCCCTTTTTGGCTGTGGCACTGCCACCATGTTGCATTCTCTTCATTACTGATGTCGCCATGCAAGTTCCCTACCATTCTCTTGATCTTTGTGTTGAGTACTCAGCGGGGTGGGGAACCCTTGGGTAGCAGAAAACAAGAGGCTTGGATCAGGTATAATATTGATGGGTATTGGTTTGATGTACCGTTGTTTGGATGCAAGTGTGAGTGTCGGGTCAGGTTGCCTCACATGAATTTTTACATGCACAGGTTGGACCCGAAGCGGCGAGACTCTGGGTACTGGGAGGACTTCGAGAATCTCAAGCAGGAGCTCATGTCCGTCGTTTCTGGGGACCCTGCCTCGCACTCAGAGCATGACAGCTTGCAGGATGCTGCTAGCTTGGCAGCCAATGCCGGGGAAGAAGGCAACCTGCCCCAAAACGCCTTGGACGGTAATCCTTTTTTTGCCCACAACCTTCATCCAAGTTCTTTCCTTCTTCTTCCGCTTTGGTTGCCAAATTTTAGACCCCCGTACAGTGTCCCAGTGCCTGAGCTGGCCGATCTCTGCATGCAGACGACGTGCCTCGGGAGTCTGACGGACCGGGGGAGCCGGATAAAGCTGCTGCGCAGCTGCTGGGCATGCCCACCATGCAGGACCTGCAGCGCAGCGGCCACAACAGCCTTATCAAGGCCATCAACCATTGGGGCGGCCGAAGTGCTGTCGCGCGGCGGCTCGGCCTCGCCTGCTCACCGTACGCCACTCCCTGCGTGGAGGCTATTCTCTCATTTATCCAGTTCAAGAGGATGGTCAGCCAGACTGGGACTCACGCTTGGGTTGGACGCTATTGAATGGGATCAGTGAGGATTTTGAACATGCTAATGCAACGGTCTAGCCCAAATAGCGCTTAGACAGGCGGTCATTGGTGATTTCTTTTATGTTTGCATTACCTGAAGTGACCGTCTCCCAAGACATTTTGCTACTGGCACAGCTGCACACCCCTGAATAAAACATCAATGGTGGTCAGGCCCTGGGACTGCCACCTACATCTGCAGGGCCCAGCTTTGAGTGCGAATGTTTGCCACATAGGACGCGGCGGCTGATGACGCTGGGGGACCTGAGCCTAGAGCTGGAGAAGGCGGTGCCATTTGTGCTGCAGTTTGGCGTCATGCCCAGCCGCACGCAGCTGCTGGAAGCTGGACGGCCCGACCTCCTGCAGGCCATCAAGGTGGGAAATGGTATTACGGATCAATTTTATCAGTTGTATCTCAGAAGTCCTCACATGCAAGTCTTGCTGGACCGTTCAAGACTAGTCTCAATCGGCAATTGTTACATGACTAGATTATTTGTTATCTTCTTTGCTACGAGTGCAGGTAAGAGAATCCTGGTGTGAGGCCCCGTTGCGCATATCGTGCCATGTGATTCTAGCACATTGCCTCGGGGCAGGAACGCTGTGTAATAACAACAGATGTTTGGCACCAATCTTGCGCAGAGAGCCGACAAAATAAATCTTGCTTTGCTGCAGCGCATGGGCGGGTTCAAGCGGGTGGCAGCCGCGCTGGAGTTGGCGTTTCTGCCGGCGCGACGCGGCCGCTCGGCCGCCGGGGCCTGGTCGCCCGGCGATGTCCAGTCACCACTAGCGCTCGTTCAGTTCGGGTCCAGTCAGCACCCCGTCAGCATCTCGGAGGCCCCCCTCTTGGTTCCCCCGGGGTCCCCCCTGCCGGGCTGCCAGGACAGGAACGCAAGCGGAGAGGGGGATGCGGCGGCCGGGCCGGAGAGGGAACACCGTGCGGCGCGATTGGAAGCCGAACGGGAAGTCAGGTCTGGGGGCGGCTCGGATTCGCTCGGGACGGAAGTGTCCAACGAGCAGCTGCTGCATAGGACTGCGCTGCAGGCCCGGCGCGGTAGGGCAGCAATGTTGGAGGCAACTCCGCGGCGGAATATTGCGCTTGGATCGCCAATTCCAACCGGCCGGCCCCCTTTCACTATCGGCATGCGCACCGGCAGTGGCGCTGCCGGCCTGGGTGAGATTCCTTGCTTTCATGGAGTGCATGCTTTGCATGCCTTGCACATGCCCTGGAGAGCCGTGTCCAGTCATCGAAGCATGTGTTGATCTGCATGCTGCTCTAGGCAGCGAGCTGGTTAGAGCAGCCTCTGCTTGATGTGTTGGATTTTGACGATGCGCAGGAGCTATAGCAGAAATGCAAAAGATCGATGGTTCATTCCAAAAGATGTCGAGTCAAGGGAAAGGAATTGATGGCAATTGGTGGTGTGCAGGGCTGCTGAGGAAGCAGGAGGAGCAGGACAGTGAGGGCGCCATGGTGGCACCGCTGTTGCAGCAAGTGGCTGCAGAGGTGCAGCACTTTGTGGCCACCAGTGGATTCTTGCGCATGCCTACCAGGCTAGAGCTCAAAGTTGCAGGCACGACCCCACACTCTTCTCCGGTCCAATTGCCTCGCTGTGTCAAAGCCAGGTTTTCTCTAATTGGGAGGAGAGACTTTAGACAGCTTGAGAAACTTTTGAACAGCATCGTCAAATTATCTGCAGAGTTGTCTCCGTTTGAAGGTTAAACCTTTCTCCAGACTTTTGTGCAACGGGACCTTACTGAGCATGGATGTAGCAATGGGGTCCTCTTGGTCTGACAGTGTATCGTGCTGTGTCATTCACAGGGCGCCCAGATTTGGTGAATGCAGTCACGCGGTGTGGAGGTTTTGCGGCAGTGGCACGCTTCCTTGGGCTAGCTTTCAAGGAGACCAGGGGGCGCCCTTTGAAATGTTGACATTTGATGATTGCAGGCAGTAGAGATGGAATCCAAATGATGAATCAGGGAACTTAGGATCTACTACATTGCAAGAAACATCGAGGTCTGAATGCGGCACATGCATGTTGAGAGCAAAGAGATACATAGCAAACTCTTACAGAGTTCAAGGACCTTTTGACAAGGAGGGAACACTCCATGCATCTTTGAATTAGTCTTGAATGTGGAAGGAAACCAGCCTGAAAAGGGGCAGAGAGGTGCATCGTCCACCAGCAACCACGTTTGTTGCTGCTTTGTAATTAGAAACTTGATTGAATGGCTGTGTTAAGACTGTTGCCGTTTGATCAAGCCGAGACCAACAGCGTTGCCATCCGGATCCCAGTAAGTGTCTGTGCATTGCTGAACCCTACACCAGTTACCACTGCTAGTACGTCTTTGCACTGGGATTTGTGCTGAGTTGGCGAGGGCTTTTGATGCAGGGCAGAACACACAAAAGCACAAATGAACATTGGCGATGGACCATTTTCGTTCTCTGAGCTTGTCCAAGGATACCCGCTTGATGGCTAGTATAGGCTCGGCCTTTTGACTGATTTCAGACTGACATGGAGCTTTTCTTTGCAAAAGAGGACCTCAAGATTGGTCAGTCAGCTGGCGAATGAATATACTAGAGAGTCCAGCCCCAGATCACCCAGATCAATTCCTCCTGTTAGGCTGGTTGCTGGCAGGGAAGACATCAATCTGAGTGTGAAACCTGCTGGGCGCTGGCGAGCTGTATCACCGCGTTGGTGAGTGTGGCCAAGGATTCGCGAAGGTCCAAGGGAGCTTCAGGTGGCTGAGGGCCAGCCTCTCGAAACTTCTCTCGAGCTAAGTAAAGATATACAGTTGATCAAACAGCCCATCATAGCACACCGTTGCGTTTCAAATTGAGGCATCTACTGATAACCCATGAAGTGATCTGTCCGGGCAGAGCGGCCAAGGAAGTGCATCGACCAGCAGGAAGATTACGCCTAGCAGTAAAAGAACAATTTATATGCACAATTCGCGATGTGCAGATTGTGGGGAATTTGGGGCCCTGTGGAACACGTGACGAAGGCGGCGGCCCGCAACATTCGGCAGCTGCCAGGCGCCAGGCATGCATGGCAGCTGCATGCATGTATAGCTCCATCTAGTCTTTACAACGTCAGCGCCGGCTGCAGCGAACGGTCCATCCATCTCTCCGGTCTGCTCAAGGGCGTACAGAGCTGTATTCAAAGCGAGATTGCGCAAAAAAGCTGTTTTGCCTTGGATGATCCAAGTTGGATCCGAACCGGCGACCTCGCCGCTCTTGTCACATCACATGTTGCATGCATTCATTCTCAGATCAACTCTCTAAGTTAGCGAGGAGCACAGGATACCATAAGCAGCCCGATCAAAATGGAAGGGCAGCAAAAGTACAGATCGTCACGTCGGGTTCGCAGGTGGTCACCCAACCCACTACTGGTGACGCCCAAGGCAGCTTTGCTTCCGGGAGCGGACGAGAACGGGCATTTTCAGCCTGGTATGAACGATCCATGTCAACTGCGTGACTTACATGTTTATGTTTAACTTGTCCAGATCCCCAAGATGCGCCCCTCATGCCCGTTGTAGTGAGTTTATTGGCATAGTTTCTCTCCTTAGGAAGTGCTTCATGTGGGATGGCCGCCGCCTTGAACCGCAGGTTGAGTGTCCTGGCCTGGGCACCGAGTGCCACCCAAACGGTAGCTAGTCAGGCTCCACAGGCACCCATATTCGCATGAAAACCGCTTCCTTAGGGCCAATGCGTGTGCATGCGCATACATGGTCCAGACGTCCAAGGCGATGATCGTCAGCCGCTGTCTACGCTGCCTCGTTCTTGCCGTGCCCGGGCGCCATATGCTTCATGGCGCCTTAAGGGCGCCACGGAGAAAGAAATGCTTGTCCCACTTGTAAAGTGATCAAGCGTGATCAAGACTACAGTGCTCCAGAGTGACTAGAGTATGCCACCGAAGCGCCTACCTTGGTATGCTGAGGATCTGCGGCTGGTTCGTCTGCACAAAGGGCTGTGAAGAATGTCCTCTTACATACTCGTTCAGGGTACTTAATGTCGCGATTCAATTCAAAATAATTGCCCCAATTCCAATTAAAATCTTTGTATCACCACTATGTGTCCCTACACCCCAGCATCTTGCCCTCGTAGTGTGTGGTCCAAATATATCACCCGTCAGAATATACCAGGGATGCACAAACGGCCATACATGCATCTGCTATTCGCGCTACACAAGGCAAACAAGGTATCATGCTGCCACCATACCCAGACCACCAGACATTCGCAAGACACAGATCAGATCTCAGGACTGTTGCACATCCTCTCAGCTGCAGGGCTCTCGCGCCTTGCGCTTGCGCGCCAGGCTGCGCCTGACGGCCTCCACTCTGGCAGCAGAGCCGATGCTGGTGGGTGGCCCCCACTCCGGCCGGGCCAGGCAGCACGCGTGGCCTGCGTCCTTTGGCAAGAACGCCTGCACGCACAAGCAGCCGAATGAGCTCGAATGGCATGGCATGAGGCAGACTGGTGGCTGCAGCAGTCCAGCTGTTTGCCTGTCATATTACATAGCGAAGTGCTTCTCCTTCAGTTTACGCCATTCAAAATTCAACTTTGGCCGCAAGCCTCCCAATACCGTGTCCTGCTCTCAGTGCGGCTTTTTAAAAGTGTAGGTGATCATGCAGCTCTTGCAACATGTTTGTACATGTACATGATCCCCAGCAAGAGACCCACTCCCTGCACCCCTGGCTCTGCTACCTTCAAAGCTCCCTCCTTCAAGGCCCGCACTGACCATATGTGCAGGCGATCTCTCCTGTATTTGACCTGGTTTTAAATATTAAACTTAAAACGAATGCATACATGGGCCCAGCCAGGCTCACCAGCTTCCAGACGAGCGAGTAGCGCGGCCGGCCGCCGGCAGCCGCAGAGGGCGCGGACACGCGATGCAGCACATCCTGGTCCATCAGCACGGCCCTGTAGCGCTTGGGGCGCACCACCAACCCCACGTCCGTCTGCAGGACCACACATAACCTCTCATCTCTCCTGTTGGCTGCATGCACGGGCTACGCGTTCTCTCAGCATCGGCAATGTGTTCTCTGAATGGACGATATTGCTTTCACGGTTTGCTTGCCAACGCAAATCACCACATGCCTCACTGCCTGGCACCAGATGAACAGGCTTGACGCCCCTGACTGCCGGTGAACAACGCAGAAATCTGACAATTCTCAACACATAACTTGCAGGAGTGAACATTCTGCGCCATTCACACCAGCCAGCAGCATTATTGTGTATCGGGTACGCAGAGTCATTTGAATGCTTCTGCACCAGGCAGCGCAGTGATGTGGTGTTCCACCTGGGTGTCGAGGAAGAGTGTATCTGCGGCCCAGTCGCGCGGCCAGGCATCGTCCAGGTACAGCAGCAGGCTCACCAACAGCGGCCGCCCGGGCTCCCCATTCACATAATCCCCAAACGCCTCCGTCCACCTGTTGCAAGTACCAGTACTGTACCTCTCAGCATTGCTCAGGAAAACTCAATAATGCATTTCACGTGATTTTGGTGCACTATATGCTGCCCGAGGATTGTTTCCCTTCTGGACAATGCGGCAGCTTTGCAATCAGCGTGCCATCTCCCTGGAAACAATGCAAGTCTCCAGCAGTTTTGAAGTCCCCCAGATTTTCCAATGGTGTCTCAAAGTCGCTCCATGTGATTGATAAAGCAGATTAGAGATTCTCAGCATGTCATTTAGATACTGTCCACTGAAGGAATTACACCTGCTGTCTGGAAAGCTTGTAGGATCAGCGTCCACATGCCAGGTGTACTGGTCCCCCGCAACAGCCGCATTCCCCACAAACGGCGCGCAAAAGACGGCCGGCTCTTGCTCCTGGCACTCCCCACCTCCACCATTCGCGATATTCCCTGCACCCTGCTCCTCCACTCCCACCTGCCATGCTGTGCAATTACCCTCTGCATGGCTGCTCCCTGTTGCTTTCGATGCTGGCTCGTCTGCACTGCTGCCTTGCGCATGGCTAAGCCCAGCAGCAGCCTCCTCAACTGCGGGCTGCTCTGCTGAGGCGCAGGCGTTCTCTCGAGGCACGTCGCCCGGCACTGACGGGTCGGGAGCGGCTGCATTCGCGCTCTGGCATGCGCCGGCGCATGCGCGCATGCCGGCGGCAGGTGCATGCATGTGCTCGGCGGGCATGTGCGCGATGTCGACCTCGGGGTACAACAGCGCCAGCCGCGCGTGGATTGCGCACATGGCCGGGGTCGGGTTACTAACCAGCTGCCCCAGGACGCCGTCGCGCAGGCCCCACGTCTTGGCCGCCCCCGCGCCGTCCGCCGTCTCCCTCTCCCACTTGGCCGCCGGCGGCCCCTGCAAAAAGTGCATTCATTCATTGATGCATGGATTCTGGTAGTCCCTGGCAGCAACATCAGGAGATGCATAAGGCTTCAGCAGCCTCATGAATTATTCTGCACCATGTACTTGCCGTGTGCTTTCTCCCGACACGTTCCTCTCTGGCCTGTCACGGCTTGTGAAAGGGGCCTGCGAAGGAAGGCATGGGATGTGCAAAGGATGTTAAAGCTGAAATTACAACAAATTTAAGGGAATTTTAAGGGAACGGAGGAGTGAGTGCTGACCTGCGAGTGGTCCCAGCCAGGAGCTGTCAGGAGGTCCAGCAGGTCCCGGCGCTCAGCCTCGCCAAAGAAGCCGTCCAGCACGACCACATGCGCATAGTCCAGCCGCATGCCTGCACGTGTTGACCCCACATTTGCTAATACGCTCCCCTCAATTCCCTGAACTACCAGTATTGGAATCCCATTGGAGACTGCTTTCAGGGCGCAACTTACATGCCCAAAGATTACCCATCAGGGAATAAGTGTTCAGCGATGATAAGCTAGGGTGCATTCATGAGGCAGGAGGACTGGGCAGCTCTTAGACTGTGGAAAAGACTTGCACTCACCGTCGGGGGATGTTGGAGAGGGGACCAAGCGGGCATCCACGCGTGCATTCACCGTCGGCTGGAGGCCGTCTGGGGACCAGTCAGTGCCGGCCGTCTCCAGCAGCCTGAACGGCACGCCCGCCTCGCCTGCATCAGCAGCCATCATAGTTCAAGAGCCTGGAGGCAGATCTTTTCAGTTTGCTGCGTGCTCAGCTTCATTTTATGAGGTCACTAATTCAGAGCCACCAGAAATAAAGAGCGTCTGTGGTACGGGCAGAGTGACTGCTAGCAAGATGGCTATTCTTGGCGCTTGTTGCCAGGAGTCCTCCTACATGGTGTGAAATATCAGAACCATACGCACCAGGTTCGAAATGTTGGTTAACTGCCGGATCATGCGCCTGTTCTACGCAGTGCTCGGAGCACATGGCGGCTACTTCTGGTTGGGGGTGCGGTACTGCTTCATGCGTCTCTCCTTGACGGTAGACAGCAGCCGGTCCATGAGCGAGCCCTCCTTCAGCTTCCGTGACTCCTGCAGGCAAGCACTGCAAATTCAGGTGATGCAATCTGGTGCCTGCCCAATGGCATGATCGCATGGCATGCTTCCTTCCTCCCTCAGGTGCCATTCTGCGCAAACTGCAGCTTCAATTGCAAGGCAGGAAGCAGCAATCGCGCAGCCGCAGGATATCATCCACAATGGGATGGACCATAGCAGATGATAGGATGGGCCGACTTCACGCACCCTGTATGCTGTGATCTTCTTGGGCATGTCTGCTAGGTTCTCCGCAATTTTTGCCTCCCTGGGGCAGCACAGAACGGAGGTGACCAGCCTTTCATATATAGAGATCTCAGGCACACTGTATGTAGACCAGTAGTACACGGGAGGTGGAATTTTGTGGAGACTGACAGTGACCCAAATGGGCCGGCCTGATAAGGGTCGTTACTGTGATGAAGACAGCCACCTGATAGCACTCTCCTTCTCGTGCTTGTGTCCTTTCAGCGCTTTGTACTGCCCAAATCCCCTTCTGTTGGGCTTCTTCTCCTCCTCAGGATACGGCCACTCCCTATGTGCACAGGAAAACGTCATTGCACATCGATTCAGTTTACGAACACCCTTCCTTGGACGTAAGAAATTCTGAAAGTGTATTGTTTCCAGAGTAAGGCCCTTAAGCATTCTCACCTCCCCTCAAATAGTGCAGCCTTCTTGAGATCTGCTGCTTGCCTAGCTGACACTTTGGGCTTGTGCCAGAGTCCGTTGACTAGACGTGGTTTCAAGGCCGCCTCACCAAACTTTTTCAGCGCGCTGGCCATGCGCAGGCCTTTCCCAGCTCACTCCTTTCAACTTGTTGATCGTGAACTGTTCTTAACAGATTCTAGTCGAGCACAATTCGATTGTCAAATCGATGAAATGGGTATCGATCAGGCAGTGCCTTGCAAAGTTGCAGGATGCCAAGACAAATCAACGACTTGCTCAAGCCTCGCCCAAAGGAGCATGGCTGCAATTTTTCATGGAATGCTCCGTAGACATGAGTCCTAATTTGGAGACATCCTCTCGAGATTGGACCCCGATCCGTAGATCTGTTCTGCAGATAGAAACGCAATATCTTGGTTGCAACTTTTACATTTGCTGCAAAGACGTTAAAATGTATTCCAACAGCATGTATAGTCCCACTGGGACAAAGGGATGTTCCCATGACAAATGCGGAATGAGAGCTTTACCCAACAAAACGTTGAAGTTTACTAGTCGATGGCGTTCAGCTTCAGCGTTGCAGCAGCGGACCCGACAACGGTCAGCCACTCAACCTCTCAGCAGGAGAAGTATGGCTGTATCAGCTGTGTCGACAGTGGTTGATCGCCCAGCCGCATTTTCAGGTAAACAAACTTGACAATCTGCATCTGGACATGACTGTGGCGATTACCCTGTTGTGATCTCAGGAACCTATAAATTTACCAGTATTAGTTATGAAATATTTTTCATAATTGCCTGCAGGCAATGTTGCCGAGTATGAGGGAGGCTTGCAAGATGTCGTGGTGGTTGGAGCGGGGATCTCTGGCCTCACAACGGCACAAGCCCTGGTCTCAGAGCACGCAGGAGCAGTGAAGAGGTGATCTGACCGCTCGGAACCCACCATTCGCCCAAATGAGTTTCGAGCAGTCATGACATTGATGACTCATACCTTCTCAGCTTCTGATGGGACAAGCTTGGCTTTTCGAGACTTCTCGGTCTCGAGCTTGTTAGATCGTTTGAGTAGAAGTGATGTTCATAATGACAAACTTTGGTTGTGTGCCTGCAGCTTCCTGGTGACAGAGGGCAGGGAGCGGGTGGGAGGGAACATCACCTCGGTGTCTGGGAATGGGTACCTGTGGGAGGAGGGCCCCAGCAGCTTCCAGCCCAACGACTCCATGCTCAAGGCCGCAGTGCGCCACATTTCCTTCATGCACCTCACTGCGCTCTCAGAGGCTGTCTCTTGTCATGATCAGCCCCCTCCTGTACCACTCCTGGACGACAGCCGAACCTGCTGTAGAGATTTCTGGCAATGACAGGTGCGTGTGCTGTGTGCGCAGGTGGATGCGGGCATTGGCAAGGATCTGGTGTTTGGAGACCCCAAGGCACCTCGCTTTGTGTGGTGGAACAAGAAGCTTCGGCCGACGCCGAGCGGCCCGGACGTGCTCACGTTTGACCTTCTGTCTATCTGGGGCAAGATCCGTGCCGGCCTCGGTGCCGCCGGCTTCAAAAAGGCGCTGCCAGGTGATTCAAATGACCTTTCCTGTTCAATTGCCTCCTATGGATATTCATGAGGCTGTCAATTAGGCAGTAGTGTGCATCTTCAGCCCTGTGGGGCATGAGGTGTTGTTGCACAGGACCCTGAAATCCCTTGATGAACAGCTCAGTGCACAACAATGCTCTTTCTGCGTTCAGTGCACACCCCAGTACATGCATTAGGTCATACGTGGAGCTGAGGTGTGTGCGTTGCATGGGCAGAGTTTGAGGAGACAGTGGAGCAGTACGTGAGGAGGAACCTTGGGGATGAGGTGTTCGAGCGGCTCATAGAGCCCTTCTGCTCGGGCGTCTATGCTGGCGACCCCACCAAGCTCTCCATGAAGGCGGCCTTCGGCAAGGTACGCATCCCTGCAACCAGGAATGATGTCTGCATGCTGCCATCTGGCGTATGGAAAGACTGTTGCACAGAAGTGCATGCAATGCAACGGCTGTCATGCAACTCACCCATGTCTTTCCTGCAAGCCCAGCCAGGCCTTGCTTCTTCTGTGCACAGAACACTGATCCAGCAGGCTCCAGTCATCGGCCTGAAGATGCTGGTTCAAGTGCACGTGACTCTTGCATGCCTGCTGTGCAGCCCAACTGCCCTTGTGCATTTACAGCAACAACGCACCCTGAACTGCTGGCTAACAGCCGCTGGCAAACCGCTGGTGTATTTTCCGCGGAGAAACAAATTTAAGGAATCTGCTCTTGTGCATTGACAGCGAGCAGCGCACCCTGACATTAGCTGCACTGTGCAGGTGTATGACCTGGAGAAGAAGGGCGGGAGCATCATCGGGGGAGTGCTGGCGCTGATGCAGGAGAAGAAGGCCAACCCACCGCCGCCGCGCGACGAGCGGCTGCCGCCCAAGCCGGCCGGCCAGACCGTGGGCTCCTTCCGCACCGGCCTCACCATGCTCCCGGAGGCCATCGCCGCCAACATGACAGACAAAATCAAGTGAGTGCTCTTATCTGCGACACATAATTTTAGCAAGGGAACAGGAGCCTCTCTAAAATTATCTGACACATGTCACGCGAGGCTTCCCTTTGGCCATTTTTCATTTGTCTGTTCCTGAATGTAGCGCAAGAGGCATTAAGAGTCCGCTGTCTGCACTTATGCTGTTATGCCCTGAGAGGTTTATCCCAAAATGGAGATTGGCAACGTCGTGGCATGCACAATATTGTACTTCCTGACAGGATATGATGGTTGGTGCAGGCTGAGCTGGCAGCTGCAGGAGATTGAGAAGGCGCAGGACGGCACATACAACCTCTTCTACCAGACGCCAGAGGGTGGCAGAAAGGTTCGCCTCACCTAATATCTGCATTTGCAGTGCCTGCACAGAGATTCAAAGACTCTACCTGCATCATTAAATGGGCAAGGTGGCTCGTTTGTGGAAACAACAGACGACTGTGCATTACTTATGGTCCAACAGGAACGTTTGCTCGATTGCGCAGATGAAGCAGGTATTTGGTTTTGCATTTCACATGTGATCAACGGTTGACTGGATGCTGACAGGTGCGCACGCGGTCAGTGGCGCTGACGGTGCCGGCCTACGTGGCCGCGGACCTGATCAGGCGCGACTGCCCAGACGCATCCCTGGCCCTGAAATCCCTGGATTATCCCCCCGTGGCTGCTGTCACCCTCGCCTACCCCAAGTCCTCCATCCGCCAGGACCGCCTCGACGATGCCAGGAACCTTCCAGGTAGCTGCCTGCCCCTACATCCGGCGTTTAGAATCAGGCACATTGCCTGGCGTGCTCCAGGCCAGAGTTTCCCGAGGTTATATATCTGCATGCCAGTGCTCAGATGTCGCCATCCTTTTTCCTGGGTTCAGTTTGCAGGAGCAGCTGTTCATTAAAAATATCCGTGCAGCTGAGCGCACATCTATCTGTCTGTGTGGTGTGAAAATCATGCATGCATTAGACCACCCTCGAGAAGTCAACAAAAGAGAGAAGTTCACACAAGCCGCGCAATGATTGGGAAGCGGACAGGTTCACCAGGATTCATGAAGCGCATAGTAGCAGCGAATCAGGCTGGGGAATGGAGGGAGACTTCTGGTGCACCAGTGTTGCAGGACACGAACACACGGTTCAGCATGTGCACCACTCAATTTCCCCCTCGTTCTGGGCGCAGGATTTGGGCAGCTGCACCCGCGCAGCCAGGGCATCACAACGCTGGGCACCATCTACAGCAGCAGCCTCTTCCCCGGCCGCGCCCCGGAGGGCTACCAGCAGCTGCTGTGCTACATCGGCGGCGCCCTCAACCGCTCTATCGTGTCTCAGGGCGACGATGCCATCTTTGCGCAGGTGAACTCCCGATGTGCTGTTGTTTAGTAATCCACGAGGACCCCCACAAAGGTGCTGTGTGAAGATGACTTTTGGATGAGCCTTGGACCTGGATCTCTCTGTTGAGGCATCGAGCTGGAATACAGCTGCTGACTGTTCACTGATTATGTTATTTGTTTGTCATTTGCAGCCCTGATTGCAAGTTGTACAGGCACTTATGGTAGGTTTTAGGGCTCATCCCCTTTCAGCTGCACGTGTTGTAGGCAGGCTAACACTCGATTTTTCTAAGATCCTACTACAGACCTGCCACCATGCTCTGCTAGTGGGATTCAGAAGATAATTAAATAAGCGTGCACAAGAAATGCAAATGACTATAGAGGACTCGTGCATAGTGGTGCTGTATGAGTTTTGGGCCCTCTCTCTTGACACATTGACCTGTGAAGATGGCTTTTGGATGAGCCTTGGAGCTGGATCTCTCTGTTAAGGCATCGAGCCGGAATACATCTGCTGACTGTCTGTAAGGATTTCATCGGCAGGCGGATGAGGTTCGAGGTGATTCAGACTGCAGATGAAAGTCCTTCAAACCCCAGTCAGCAGCTGTCTTTATGAATGGTCTGCCAATGATGAGGAAAGGTCTAGGCGGATTTAGCTTTATGTACTCCAAAGACAAAGGTCAATTTTGCTCAGGAACTTTTGTGTGCTGCAGGTGGACAAGGATTTGAGGGAGATGCTGATTCAGCCGAATGCGCCGGCGCCGCAGAGGATCGGCATCCGCGTGTGGCCCAAGGCCATCCCCCAATTCAACCTGGGACACCTTGATGTCGTCCAGGTGTGCTTGCACTGTCTCTTTCTGCATGCCCCTCCTGGACGCACGCTTCCTTTGGCTCAAAATAGATTCAACGCTATCTTAAGGAGTCTAGGGAGGGGACAGAGGCTCTTAAACAGCCTAGAGCATGCTCTGAGATTATGCTCACGAAGCCACCTGCATGCAGCACATATCGGATACATTTTGGCAGAGGCATTAGTGGCCACAAGGAGTATTTAGATTCAAGCGCTGATCATTAGTGATGCATGCACACTCCTGCAGGGCCTTATTGAGCGAGCGCCCACAATTGCCCATGTGTGGTACTAACTTTGTTACTGGTGGCTGCAGGGCGCAAAGGAGGACCTGCAGGCAGCTGGGCTGGGAGGCATTCTGCTGGGGGGCAACTATGTGGCTGGTGTGGCTCTGGGCAAGTGTGTGGAGTACGGCTATGAGTATGCCAAGGAGATCTCCAAGTACCTGTCAGCACAGGAGCCTGTCGCTGCCACCAATACAGAGGGCGACGCCTTCTTTGTTTGATATAAATTCGAAATTGACTTTGTTGGCATATCAGTGCCGAAAGTTTGGGCGTTATGACTCTGTCTGAGAGAGCAGTAAGGCTTTCCCCAGAAACTTCTTGCTTTTTGAGACGTGGCTTTGCAGGCAGTGTTGTGTTCGTTGCAGCAGGGAGAGCCAAGTGCTCCTGATGCAAACTGAATTGTTTTGTTTCCGAGCTGCTGGGCAAGGGCCGACATGCATCAGGCAAGCTGTGTTGGTTTGACTTACCTCTGCCTATCATTGTGCCACCGGTGCGCATGGTTGTAAAAGCATGTTTGGTGATCATTGATTGATCAAATGTACGAGTTTTGCATCTGGATGCACGTGAGTTTTGCAGTGCAGTCCAACTGCAAACGGATGACTGTTACAGAGACCTGTTCAATCAGTAGTTAACCACATGGATACATTGCAGGCTATCCGCGGAATAGCAATTCCACTTGTCGACGCAATGCAACTCTGCCAACACACTAAAAATTGATCCCCATACCACTGCAACAAGCAAATGCTTGTCACACAAGCTGTAGACTTATGCCACCTCGCACTGCATTGTTATTGAAGTCTGAGCGGAAAGCTCAAAAATTTCGACTAAGGCTGGGCAGGCCCAAAAGCTTCCAAGGTGCGCGTGGCGAGTGCTAGCAGATCATAGAACGTCCCCACCGCCGCTCTCAGCGTCCGGGCATCCGCTGCTGAAAAGAATCTGCTAGAGCAAACTTGTTATTAATTGCCAAACCGCCGGGCCAAATTTACTTGACGGCCACATGTGCAATCCAAACATGAACAGAACAAAATGCACATAACCTGTATCAACTCAAGACGAACAGCAGCAGTGAGGTGGGCTTCTGTGCGCACATGTGCAGTGTGCTCCCATCCACTGTCAACTCCCGTGTGACCAGTTTCGGCCGCAGCTGCATTGCATGGCAAATACCTCGTAAACATTCAGGCAGTAATTTTCTTTGCAGCTGGTGCAGTGCTAAACATTGTAAGGTATACTTGTAGCAATCCATCAGAGGAGTACTACAGGTGATTATGTGCTGAAGAATCTGGTGCACACCTCCGGATCAACAGCCAACGCATCTCTGACCACCTTTGCATCTGCTTCTGAGCTGTACACATGCGAGGCCCGGCTGCAAAGTAGAAGAAGCGTTAATAGCCGTCATCTCCTGTGAAGAGTGTGCAGAGCAGTGCATTCGAGCATATATCAGTTGAAGGGAGCGGGTTGGAAAGCAGCAGTGGTGAGGAATAGCAAGGGCATACAATTCGTAGGGCTGTGGTTCTGCATCAGGGGCGCTCGTTGAAGCTCCTTGTGATCTTTCGTTCAAAGCAGGGGCCTCAGCCTGCTTTACCTGCTCGCTGACTTGTGATCTCTCAGGTGCAGCTGCGCATGGCAGAAGACATAAGAATTCAGCGGAAACGACGATTCTGATATGAAATTAATAGACGTTAATTTTATGTCAGATCTGCCTCTGGAAGTGTCACAAATGCTTATGCTGGACCACTGCAGCAGATTCTCACCTATCAGAGTCTCCATCTCGACTGAACAAAAGAGGTAATTCCACCCAACCAATGTGAAACTTTTTGAAGGATGGTGAGCTCAAGCAACGAACAGCGGTGAAGGACCGATCTTGCCGGTATTCACAGCAGACTCAGGCTTGGTCTGATCAAGTCCGGAATGGCGGTTCCGGAGTTCCAGGTCAGCATCAATGGAGAAGCTTCTCAACGCATGGGTTCGATCGTCACACCGTTTGCAGGAAAGATAGCACAATTGATTGTCTTGTGCCCCTAGAGATTTATTACTGGAAGATCTGCGCCGGTCACGAGAGCTCAGGGCTGGCCTTCAGAATAACAACTACCCTGTTTACATCAGCAGAGCAACTTTATATCCGCATATTGCTACCACCATACAAACATCAGCTCGTATTTCCCAAGAAGATAGTAAATACATCGCAAGAACGTGAGAAGGTGAAACCTTGGAACAGTAATCGCAATCAACGTTGTTTTTTTTTTTCTGCTGGACCTAGAGAAGCCAGGGATGGCAAACAGCGGAAGGCGAGTCGGACAAAATGGAGGCAGCACAAAGCGAAAAGTCGTTGCCAGCGGAGGTGCGAGCCTGCGGCAATTCTCTTGTCCTGCAGATGTTGCGAGGAGCGTTTGAAATTTTGCAGGCGGACCTGGTTTGGGTTCATAATCATCCCATTGTGTACTGTGTATATTACACCTTCATCATATGGGTTACAGCAGAGTGCATTCAGAGGCTGACGAACTTTTTGCGTGGGCGCAGTCCCTACAAAGGAGTTTAACAACAGGAAGGTAGTGGTGTCAACGAAAGACCTGACGCTGGATGCCAGATTCACAATAGCCTCACAGCTGCGACAGCAGACAGCCAGCAGGCAGAGCCATGGGCGGGATAAGCTGCTGGCGCAGAAGAGGGGTGTGGCATCAGCTGAGAAACCATCAAAGCGGCAGGTATGCCCCAACATCGCCTCTCGCAGCTCAACATTTTCCTGGCACCTAAAATGGGGTTATAAGCAGATTTCGCCGAGCATTGCTGCGCATGTTCCTGCCTCAGACCCCATCTTGCATGCATAAGTTTCTTGCTGACTTGATGCAGACTAGAAATAGCGCTGTACATGTGTCACCGGCAGTTGGTTGTTGTCTCCTGCTTTATCAGAGCTTTTAATGTGCTTGCTGGCCCTGGTGCTCATTTCAGTGGCTGGCACAGGTGCAGGCAGAAGGTGAGAGCCAAAAAGGAGGCAGGAAGGGACGCAGCAAAAAGGCCAGGACTGTTTTGGGGGGAGTGCGTGTGCGGCCCACTGCAGTACCAGTGGCGCCAAAGAGCAAGAGTGGGTTCGATCAGCCCTGTTGAGATGACAGCTAACTCCCCTTGAGAAGACCGCTAGCTGCAAGTGCCAGGTCCTGTGTGTGCAACAGAATATGCTGATTCTTAAATTGTGAAATAATGTAAGCATGTCCTGATTTTGCAGTCAATGGCAGCTCTTGGCTAAGCGGGACCCCCTTGCTCGCAGGCAAAAGGCGCAAAAGAGGCGGGAAAAAGAGCAGCAGCAAGATGCAGGAATGACACTGCAACCTTGACTCAATCTTGTGGAGGCCTCTCCTGATAGCTCAGTGTCTTGGTAGAAGATGCGGCCAGCATGGCGGTGAACATTTGGAGAGTGGCGCCAAAACAGAAACAGCCAACTACCAAGGTATTGCAGTGCGTGAATATTTGTTGAGTTTGTTTCAACACTAAGGGTATACAGGCTGTAGCGCCGACGCATGGTGCAGTGGTTGGGTCTGCAAGGAAAGGTGCTAGCAGTAGCACATGGTGGGCCAATCTGGACATTGAACCCTTGGCGCCCTAAAGACTTGACTGGGATAATGGGGAATGGTGGAGAGTGACTTGCCAAATGAAATTCTTGTGCTACAGTGATCCCAGCCTCCTCTAGCATGTCTTTGTTTCATTCCTATCCTCTTGAGTGAGGATGTGACTGTGTGCATGCCAACACAGAACATGGCATCCACCATATGCTTGGCCCAACTGGCATCATCGTGATGTTCATGCCGTTGGCTTATTGAAGCTTCTGCAGTGCCTTGTATGAACAATATATGTTGCGTGAATTGCAATCCCGGATTGGGGCAGTTAGGACCACTACCGCTGCAACATGAGTGCAAGTCTGCCAGATCTGAGGAGTTCCTCTAGAGGAGCTGCAGTGGTCCACTGAGCACGCAAGCCTGTATTACAATACTGAAACAGAGGCTGCAGCGTTGGCATGTGCTGCGCGCCCCAGGCCTACGGGTCATGATCAAGACCGCACGACGCGTCGACGGGGTGACCATTGGCATGCGAGAGCACACATGCATCATTGCTGCAAGGGGCAATCAGACCCCAGCCAGCATGCAATCGGCAACATTTCAACGAAAGTTGGGTGAAGAAGAGAAAGAATAAGAAGATTACACATCTTTCTAGATGAGAGCTCGGAGATCCAGGTGCCGCATTCCTGGCCTAAAAAGTGCATGCAAAAGGATGGGGGCCGTGTCACCTTCAACCGGCAGTCAGTCACATGGGAGCAGGGGCGCTCCTTGGGCCAAATTGTCCCGCCAATACTTGTGGAAAAGCTATCAGCACTGGCACTTCGGATAGACAAAATGTCTTCAGCGCATCCTCTTTGAAGCGACCTGGCCTTGTCGTACAAGTATTTTTGACGTGACGGTCGACAGTCCAGAGTTCGCGGATCAGCATCTTGCGCCGTTAAGGTGTGGGCCCCTTCCTGTGGGCATGGCCGAAATCTGCAGCCAACATGTCGATACAGAATACGATGTGCATGGGCGTTCTCAGCGAAGAGCAGCTATATCTGTGCGCGCTGCTTTCTGGGTTTTGGATCTGCACGCATTGGAATTCCGCCCATGGCCGCAGCACCCCTTCACGGCGACAAATGTTCGTATTGTGAAGTAATGTGAATCACTTCTACTGTTGATCTTTATTGTATCGGCCACATCCGTGCATCCTACGAGTCCAGCCTGTGGCTGGAACAGCACGAGCCATCTTCTGAACTAGGTTTTACAAAGTTCACAGTCGTACATGCTATCTGGTCTTAAATGCTAGTAAGAAAATAAACATACGATGCATCTGAAATCAGGCACTTGTTTAATGCCAACGGCGCCATGTTCAGCGTCAGAAATCGCGAGAACTACTGCTGGTGATCTGCAGTGCACAGCCCAAAATATGTAGCACGCTATGCAGGCATTCTTCGAAAATTGTGGTTTAATGTCCTCTGTGCTCGCAGGCTGCCTGCTGATCATCAAGTAGGCAGTACAGCTGCCCTACTCTTGTTGGGCCTGCAGCTGCCTCCCAAGACAGTGAGGGGAGGCCTGTGAGCTGACTGCTGTGTGAGAACAAGGCGAGACATGAAGATGAGGTCGGCCTTTACAGGCTCATTGGTTCTGGCACTTGTGGCCAGTGCAGCTGCCGAGTTTAGCTATGAATCTCTCACCAACCAGGACTACCTTCAATATGGAGAGGTAAGTCCCTCTCATATCACCCTTAAGTGCTCCAATGATAGGCTTCTTGAATCCAACGCACTGCACTGCACTCAACAAGATGCAGTGCCAAGATTTCCTGTCATTGCATGCCACGGACTTTCCCACAGATGTAGTGCAACGGCAGTCAATCACCCACACTATCAACAGAGCATGTTTCCCACCATGGGAATACAAGTTCCGAATGTTTGCATCATGCAGCGGGGTTCACCTTGCAACGCCGTGTTGCACCTACAACCTCCCTTGAAGGAAGTCACCACCACACTTCGTTCCTTTGCAGGGCACGTTCTATGGACATCAGCAGGACCAGGATGCGCAGGGGGCCTGCAGCTATTCAGAGAACTACGCAAATGCAATGCATCTGCCCTGGGCGGCAGGCGCTGCAGTCACTCTAGCCCTCAACCGAGACCACTTTGACGACAGCCGCGGATGCGGCCTCTGCATCATGTACCGGGGTGCGTGGCACCTTTTCTCTCTGGAATCTCTTAATGTCAGACTTCTCTGATGTGACTTCTTGGTTGTCACACATGCATGGCTGACAGCCTGATGGCGTTTCCAAGCTGACCTCAAAATTGCTCCAGGCACAATGATGTTACATACAATCTCCTTAGCTGTGCAAATAGATATGGTCCACACGTAGTGAATGGCATGATCAGATGTAAATCTCTGCTCTCAATCAATGGAAATGCTAACTCTTCTCCTGCAGCTCAAAAATGAGTTAGGGCAGGCCATATTCTAACGTCCTCACATTGACAAGCAGCTGCTTGTCAATACTGGGAAGCTGCAGCTTCCCAGTATTGGGCCGACAAAAGAAGCCGAGTTTCTGTCCTGAACACCTCGTCCTGTTTGCAAATGCTCAGGCATTGGCGGCGGCATTGGAGTGACACCAGTGAGCACAACGAACTGGTTCATGGGCATTGTCAACAACATCTGCCCCGAGTGCAGCCGCGGCGATCTGGACCAGAACATCGACGGAGATGGGCGCTGGAAGATCGAGTGGTGAGGCTCAGCCCATGCGATTGAGACTCTATTCCAGAAAAAGTTCAATTGTTAAAGGCTTTCCTGGCCAAGAGGTAAGGTGCTTCGTCAGCCGAGCTGCAGTTGAAGGGTGCATGGAATCCCACCCCTTGTTGGACTCGCCAATTCCAAGCAAGACCCAGTTAATCATGGGCACGGTACTCAGTATTTGTATCGCTCCCCCCGCCAGCCGGGGCCAAGGCATTGAGACTTTGTTCGAGGGAAAGTAGGATGCTTCAAAATATGAGAAGGGCCATTACAGAGACTTTGCCAGGCTTTCAGAAGTACTGCCAGACAACTGCCTGGGATCAGCTCACCACCATTGTAAGCAAGTGCATGGCAGTAAAACGGACACAATTTCTAAATGAGGGAGCAGATCTGATCTATGCATGGGATGCTGTGAATAACACTCGCTTGCTGCATGCAGGTATGCTGTGCCATGCAATGTGGGCGACACTAAGATGCGCTATGACTTGGTGGTGAAGACTTACTACTGGATCGCCATTGTGATCTCCAACACAAGGTGACTTCATCACCTCTCCTTGCTTGGCATGGACAGCGTGAACTAAAACTACTCTGAGTATTGGTCTGCTTACTTTTGAGGGTAATAACGGATTGGTCTGCAGCTGTGGGGGCTGTTGCAGCCAATCTGAAGTTCCCGTATGGAAATGCGCTGTTCCTGCACCCTTTTTTTCAAACGATCTTGATGACGCTAGATTTGAGAAAATTTGTGGTGACCCAACTGCGCAGGATTCCAGTGAGGTCAGTCTCGGCAAAGATCAACGGGCAGTGGATTGATCTGATGCGATCTGTCACCAACCAGTGGCAATACCACAGGGTGAGATTACTCACGCGCTGATCAATATGCATTTTACTGACTTTGCAAGCTGCAAGAACTTTAATGAGCGCTTTTCTTAAGGTGTTACTGCAGTAAACACTACACAAAGCCTAAGTGCTGACTGGTCTTCTTCTGCTGCTCTTGCAGGAGGTCGGTGACTGGGCAGGGTGCGTCACAGCTCCTCTCAGCTTTTTCTGATAGTTTGTCCTGGAGAAATGCCTCTTCTGCTACTTCTGCAGTGGCACGAGTCTGTGATTCGTAATCTTTTCAGCAGACCAGTCTCAAACTTGCATAAAATTCAATTTCAAGGTTTAAATGATGTGGCAATTTAATACAGGAGCTTCCCAATGCCGATCCGGATCACATCGACCATGAATGAAACCGTGGAGGATGTCATTCAATGTGAGCGCCACGCAATTTTACCAGTGCTTACATCGCTTCATTTTCATTCTGTTAGAGATAACAGGCTGTGTTTGAGCGTCACATTGCATCATACCGCTTGTCTACTTTTGACAGAATGCTGCGTCTATAATTAACAGCTTTTGGGCAATCCCAATATGCTGTAGCACCTCACTGGAATTTCCACTGGTCGCATCCATTTGCCAACTTCCTGGCACATCCATGAAACTGGCACTTTTGGGTCCTTATGTGTTGCGCCGAGCTGAGGCTTTATTCTTTGTGCAAGCAGCGGCGGATGGCAGCACGGGGACAAAGCAATTCTCAGCAATCCCAGGGCCCTCCTATGTGTCGGCTGGCATCCCCGGCCGCGGCTACCGCCCCAGCAACGCATTCCCCCTGCAAAATCCCGGAGTCGCCATCCCCAACATGGGCCCAATCAAGGGTGCAAACGCCAATGGTGTGTGTGCATTGATGCTGTGCTGACCTTTACTTCCAGCAACTTTCTAGCTGTAAGGATATTACCGGCATTTGAAAGGGCACCCCAAGTGAGCATCAAGGTTAGTGGCATCTTGCTGCATGTCAGAGACTGCATAGCATGTCTGTACAGGCGTTGTCATCATGGAGTGCTGGCTTGTGATGTGCACCCAGAAGTGTCAGCGTTTAATTCATTGCTAAGAAATAGTCCCATTCACAAACGTGGGTGCTTGTGCAAACGTTTGATGACCATTCTTCAGGCAGGAGGGATTTATTGACGGGTGGTTGCTTACAAGTGAGTCTCCGTGCAGCTGTGAGTCTTACTGAAGAGATTGTGTTAATTAGTTTGTGTCTGCAGCACTCATGATAAAATGCAAATGCAGGTGTGTCAGGATGGGGCAGCGACAAGCAGGCGGCGCTAAAGCCGCAGATTCCCAAGACCGCGCCCAGCACGACGCACGACGGCGTTGTCTTCCAGGCTGACACAATCTTCATCGATGACTATCAGCAGTGCGGCGGCACAACAGGTCAGTCATGCTCAGCTCATCACAGAAGGAACAAGTGCCCACTTCATGCATTCACCATGCCTGATCTGTGGGTGCAATTGTGTCTAAGGATTGCATGGCCTCGTGACCAGGACTTCTGTATTGCAATACTGGAAAAGCGTTCCATTGAGCTTCTTTTAAGCATGTAGATCAGAGCTGTGACAGCGTAATAATTTGTGGGATTTGTATGGTAAGTCTCCACCCTATAATAGTATGGGGGGTGTGGGTGCAGGCGAGTGCACGGCGCGCGACCGCGGCCAGCCGGTGAAACCGTGCATCCCAAGCGCATGGCCGCTGGCTGTGTGCTCCAACTCGGGGTCTATCTGCCAATCTGCCAGCGCCACCCAGGAGCGCTTCGAGTGCAAGCCATCTGCGCTCGCCGCGGGCGGTGGCGGCAGCAGCGGTAATGCACCTTCCTTGGCATCTATTGCTGCTGTGTTGTGGACTGCGGCGTTTGTTTTTTAAAACCCCACACAGCCCAGATGTGTCCTACCATTTGTGGTTGCGCACTTTTGAAGCAGAGAATTGTGTTTCGCTGTTTTCTGATAGTCTTGGGTTCATCTTGTGTTGGTTATATGAATGTGGCTTGTAAAAAGCTGACAAGTTGTCTTGGCGTGGCAGGCAACTCGACCTCCTCGGCCTCCAGTGGGAGTTTGCCCAGCTCCCCTGGCTCATCATCATCTCCCTCGAGTTCATCTCCCTCAGGGTCATCGCCATTATCTCCCTCGGGTTCATCGCCTTCATCATCCTTGAGCCCCTCGAGCTCTGGCGGCAGCAGCCCTGCCAGCAACAATGTGGCTGTGGGCGGCCGCAGGCTCACGCAGAATTAGGTTGGAGAGGCAAGAATGGCTAGGGATCTGTGATGTAGTGAATCGGCTGGCATGCGGCACTGGTTGGAGGATGCAATGCATGCGGCTGTCTTGGGGAGAACAGAGTTTGGGGCATGCCCAGCTGTCACAGCAAGAGTGCTCTTTCTTGAGGGATGGGGGATTCCTTCCAGTATTTCTGAAGGGCAGGCGGAGTTGACGGTATAATTGTTGCGGCGTGGGAAGTTTTTGGGATGATCTTTGCTAGTCCTTGGACCCTTGAACAACGCGCCCAGCAGCTCTGATATAGTGTTGGAGTTGTAGATTACTGCGCCGCTTTCCATTTGAGTTTGGGCGGCTTACACGTTTTCTGAGGGCCACTTAATTCGAATGGCCCTTGGCTTGCAATCATCCAGAGGCTGATTGGCGACCCTTGATGGGCCCTTACAACTGCTGTGGTGTATGTCACTGGGGTTTTTCAAAAGAGTGTGGTCCAAGTGTCACTTTAATTGGCTTGCTCGCACGTCCAGTATCACAGTTCTTGCAAGCACTGGGCGTTTGCCGGGACTGCAGTACTCGTTACGATTTGATTCTTTCCAAGGACATTGCACTTACTTGAAGTATGGAAAAGCTGCAGATAGGATGTTTTCGTGATTGCCAGGTATTTGAAGGATTGATATGTATTGCATTTTCCATGGCGAGCTTAGGCTTCAGCACGGTCAGCTGTCGCCAAGCACGCGCGGTGCATCTTTGCACGTGCGCAAGCTAGGTCCTGCCAACAGCAATACTGTTGACATGTGTACGGTACCGACCGCCATTGACCTGTTCTGGAATTGCTTGGTTTATGGTTATGGAGCTTCAATTTGAGGGAGTTTTTAGGGGATCACATTGAAGAGGGAGCTGCCACAGCTGTCCCATGCTTAGGACTCTCTACTCAACAATCCGACCATTGCTGCCTACATCTTGCAGATTGAACATTCGCCGCTGCGCAGCATGCCAGCAATAATATCACAATTATTGGGCCCCGGCTGGCAGGGGGCGGTATAAATATCTAAATACTCAGCACCCTGCCCACGTTTGATTGGTCTTGCTCTGGCGAGTCCAACAAGGGATTGGATTGTGGTGGCCTTTCACTGCAGCTTGTCTGCAGGACACCTAAAGTTTAGGCAGCAACAGCGTGTAATAATAATAATAATAATAATAATAATAATAACGATAACAATAATAAGAACAATAATAAAAACAATATCGCTGTATTCCGAATGAGTCATTCTTCCAATTATTCACTGCCGCAGTGCGGGAAAAAGGCAACTTAGACAGGCCCTGTCTGCTTGCCAGGTACCTACAGGGTACCTGTCTAGGTTGCAAGCCTGCAAGTGGGTGTGTTTCTGCTGAACACACCCAATGGGCTCATTCACATGCGGCTGGTTGCCTTGAGGGCTTTGTTATTTATCCTAGGCCTAAGACAGTCAACGGTTGCCACGGCCGCCGGCTGTACAGTTGCGCAATATATATAATTTCAAGCGCTGGTAGCATATGCACCTTCAGGTGCACATGCAGGCCCGCCCATGCACACAGACATGAGTTCATTTTCTTCCATCAGGGATCCATCCATGTTCAGCAATGGCACTTCTGCACTGCTTCCTGCAGACCGTTGAAAGGCAACATGTGGCATCCACGTCACTCCGGCAGACAACGCCTCATCCAGATGGTGGAAGGCATATTGCATGAATGTGTTGTTCATTCTGCGAATATATAGACAGCTGCTGGTGAGCAACAGCATTTTGCGCCCGGTGTTGGAGGCTGCGATCTATTCATACGTAACACAGGTGCTTGAAAGACAGGCAGTGCTTCAGCAGAGGTCATGGTGCGGGGGAGTGGCGTATTGGGTAGGTCTTCTTGTCCCAAGCTGAATTTAGATCCGACATGTGCAGTCTTATATAAATTAATCTATATGATGACAGGAATGACTTGTGAGGTCTGTAGCCTCCGAGCGGGGCCTGAAACCAACCCTGAGAACCAAGGTGGCCTTCGTATTGCTTAGCCAGCTTCACTGGCATTAAAATGTCATGTTATGCTATCAGGGGCTCTAGTCGGTGCCGGTGGTGCAACAGCATACTACAACGGAATCGATGTGAGCGGGACTGTGAGATCTCTCTTGACAGGAGGGCAGTTGAGAGACCTACCCAACTGGCAGAGCAGCGGCAGCAACGGCAGGGAATTGGACGCACTTTATAAGTTGGTATGCTACTTCGAGACTGCTCTATGCAATTTGGTGCAGCATGCATTTGTCCTGAGCATTTGTCCTGTGCTGACAAAGCCAAGTAAGCCTGGAGACATTGCACGGAGTGAAAGGGGGATGACGCTGTTTGTTTTTGAAATCTGGGAAGTTTGTGAGGCGTAAATGTATTGCAAATTCTCAGATTCTGAAATTGGCCATTTAATCTGCAGGTCGAACAGCTATCGAGGGATGTGCACAGACAGCAGGGCGTCACCATATCAATGGCGTCAGGCAGAGGGTACGCCTCACCTTGTCTGAAGCTCTCTAGCTTCCTGCATGGCATGACTCACACATTCCAAAGCATTGACCATACAACACATCTGCCCCATTCGCTCATTGTGTCCATCATATCTCTACATAGCATTGCCTCAAAAGCACTGGGCGTGCGTGTGCTGCAGCGCAGTAGCTGGTTGCCTCCCAGCTGTCGCAATTGTGCTAATAGGTTTGCATGGCTCTGCGCAGGAATGGTGTGGTGGTGCTCTACACTGTGGGGGCAGCAGGCGCGGGGTATGTGTACCTGCGCATATTCAAGGGCTGGCGACTCAGCGACCTCATGTATGTCACGCGCTCGTCCCTCACCAAGAGCATGTCCTCCGTCACAGCAGGTGCGCTGTCTTTGCCTCAGCAGTGCATTTGCTTGGGGATTAATAGTGGAGCTTGCACTTGTGCTCGGTGCAGTAGATCCTGACTTATAGTCCCTACAGCCAGCAAGACCTACATGCTTGAAGGATTGGAATTCAAGAATTCATCTCCAGGGGCATAAGTGTGTGTGTTTTCTTGTGGTCCCGCTTCACTTTGCTTGATTCATTCTTGCCTCTGCGTCTCATGCATGTCTTTTTGGATCAATTCCAGCATTAACAACCACGAGAGGGCAGGCGTAGGACTGTGCAGTATGCAGAAAGCTGAAATGCTTTCTCGATCTTGCCAACATATCTTTACTCCTTTGCCTTAATATCTCCTGTGCCCTCGTCTGTCGCAGGTGTGGACAGCCTGTCACAGCGGTTGAGCAGCATGCGGACCTTTGTGCAGCAGCAAGTGTCTGCACTCACAAAGAAGCAGGTGCGCTCCTTCTTTGACTCTGTGCACCGTGAAGGTATACATAGGTACATATTCAAGGCATTACCAGGCAGATGGACAGTGCTGAACTGGAATGGGAGAAAACATTAGCATTGCTGTGGTGGCTGACATTGTATTTCGAGTGCAGGATGACACACTGGCGGCGCAAGCAGCCTTGGAAAAGCAGATGAGCGCTGTGGGGGATGATGTGGACGACACTCGCAGCAAAGTCGATGAGGTCAGCATGCTTGTCTGATGCGTGGGGCCTTCCTCTGCATTTCATATCAGTGTGTTTGTGCACTGCACACTTCAAGCAACGGTGGGCATGTCTGTCAGCGGCTGTCTGAGGAGTTTGGGTGCTGCGCAGGTGCACTCGTCGGTGAGGGACCTGGAAGGCAGCATGGCGCAGCTCAGAGAGCACCAGATGTCAGCCAACACCGGCATCTACCTCCTCTGCAGGTCAGCCATCCGTTGCGGCTAGATGAACGTGGCAGACTTCACATACTTTTTGCATTGCCCCTGAGATGATCAAGGGTCTGCTGGGCATTGTGGGCTAGTCATTATAAGTATCTTGGTCAAACACGTACAGATTCTTTTATGTGATCATGTATGGTTCAGCCTTGAGCGCAGGGTTTTGAGGGGGATGTGTGTTTACTTGCAGAGTGGTGGGCGATCTGATGAAGAGCGCGGGCCACCGCATGGGATCCGTGAAGGAGCTGGACACATACATCCGTGACCCGCGCGCAATATCCGGCCATGTGCAGGTACCACTGATTGCACACGCCAAAGCCTTGTCACCATTGCAGTGCATCAAAGCCATTCCTGCACTGTGGTACAATACCAAGGTTCCATGGACGCTGCTATGGCTTGGCACCCTGCTTCTCTCTGGATCCTTCTCTCTGCTTCTCCAAAGGCTGGTGCTCTCTCGTCTTGATGATCCATGCATTGCTTATGGCATTGAGGGCTCGTGCTGTCGAGATTGATGAGGAAGGGTCTGCCGTGCGTGCAGGGGCTGGAGGGCTTGTTGCAGAATGTGGAGGAGGAGGCATCACGGGAGGGGCACTTTGAAGGGCGGCCTGCTCTGAATGGGGCGCCATCCGCGCCGTCAAGCACCGGTCGCCACGGCAAGCTGGGCGGTGCAGCAGACTGGCTGCACATGGCCAGGGCGCCCACTGCCTGAAGGGTGCCCCACTCCTGCTCATAGGCGGAGAAATTTGGCAACTGCTCTTGAGCAGGCGATGCATAGAAGTGGGTTCTTATGGTCGAATCTGTACATTAGTTGCACCCCAGAAAGGGCTGCTGGTCTGGGTATGTTTACAGGTCATTGCGCTGCAAGTTGTACTTACAGCGTGGTATCAGGGAGTTGTCTGGGATCTGACTCAAGATGCGCAAGGAATTTGGGGTGGGTCTTGTGGCCTGCCCAGGGACCAAAAGCGTGGCACAGCTGAAATCAGGCTTGTCCCTAATAGGGCTGCAGACAATTTTTCTTTCAAGGGTTACGAGTCAGGGTTATTTTGTCTATCAAACAGACGCAAATAACAGTCAAAATAGGGCAAGTTATGACTTATGACTTCAATATGACTTATTTGCCTGTGTTTAGTCAGCAGGAATGTGAGAACATTGGAAGGGCTGTTTTTGTCCCAGTAATCCTTACAGAACTCAATGTCAGAAGATGCATGATCTTGCAAATTGAAGCAGCTGTTATATGCCCAAATACAATATGCCTAAAATGTTCTGTTATATGCCTTCAGCATTGGGGAAGTTCTGTAAATGGCATGAGCAGATATTAGAAAAGATATAATGCCATATTTGAGGCATTCCTTGACATCGCAACAGGTCCTTGTCCATAACATTGCTCGATCATGGATCGATGGCCACTTTAGAGAGCGCTCTTGCTAGCAGGACAGCGCAATAGATGCATCGAAAATGCAGAACATCGGCGTTGATGCGCGGGCCTGAATCTGTGGACCACAATCAAATGTCAATTAAGAACCAAAACAATCTGAAATTCTTTCTCTAGAGCAGCTGTGATCTGTATTCTCCAGAAGATCTTGCCTGAGATTTTCTGGGGCCCCCTGTCAAACCTTGGTGCAGACCACCCCGCCAGGAAATATACCAGTACTTACCAGAACAGCCTGGTCTAACAATCACGGGAGCCTTTTGAGTTTGAATCAGATGACTGGATCAGACAACGTCATTTACAAGTCATTTACCATTCCGTCATCTGTCTGCAAAGCAATTTTGCAAAGCACATCAATACTTGACTTGTCATGTGTTGCAGTGTCACCTCACCTTGCCTAATGTAAGTTTAGTCCTTCATGTGCCTGCTTGTAAGCGAAGTGTCAGCCTGCCATACTGTTGCGCTCTATCTTGTCCCCTTTGCTAATCTCTGCCTACCCTACATCTTCAACACATCTTCAGCTGCACTTGCATGCAGCCCCTTCTGGGTTGGCCCTGACTTGCATTTGCTCTGAAGGTACTGCGGCCTGCCAGAAAGCCGCGATCTCAGAGCATCCATCAGGCACTGCTTGTCAGAGGTAGAGGGAGGCAGCAAAGACGATGTCGCGCTTGATTCTGCGCTGCCCCTCCTCAAACAGCTCCACCAGCTGCAGCTCACCCATCACCTGCGCCAGGCTTTCTTTTAGTAGCCTCCAGCAGAAACACCTGAAGCCGGTATTGTTTCCTCAGAGAAATGGGCTGCTCCTGTGCATTTGAAGCCATGTGCGGGTGTCCACTCTAATGCACTGAAAGTCACAAAAGCAGGAAGCCACTCCACATTGTTCAGCTGCAGGACAACCCCAAATAACTTCTACCCACAATTTTAGCTTCTAAACTTCTACTCACAAATAAAAATGGCAGCCATATTGGCTTCCAGCTGAATTCTCCAGATGGAACCCTCACCTGCGCGCCGGCCGTGGCCTGCCGCAACACCTCCTCCACGCGCCTCACCGCCCTCACCAGCGACCCCTGTGCAGCCAGGCTGATCTGAGCAACATGGCAGGTCATGCATGCATGCATGTCAGCGCCAGGCACAGCATAAGATTATCCTGGTTGGATACCTGTACAAAATAGTCTACATTGAAGAATGAAGCCTCCCTCACTTGCACAATAGAGCTTTGAGCCAGCAGCAGTGGGACTTACCGAGGCGACTTCCAAAACGACTGGGGAAAAGCGTCCCTGGCACAAGTGCATTCTTGGAACAAAATGAAAGGCTGCTGGAACGAGAAATATTGAGCCATCGGCAAACGGATGGGTCAGCATTGTGGAGGCACCTCAAAGACGTCGGTCATCTTCATGATGTCGGCAAACTTGGCACCCTTGCTCCAGGCGGCCAGCGCGTCGCACAGGTCTGTCCGGAAGGAGGCCACATACTCCTCCACATCCAGACTCATCTTGCTGTCAGCCGACACCTGCACACGGCGCAACACACGCAGTCTGCCACATGATAGAAGCCGGACACTGCATCAATGGGTAGATTATGACCCTACACATCCGCTGCTCCTCATTGAAAAGCAAGATGGTGGCCTCATGTACAGACCCTATTTTCCCACATTTGCCGCCACCAACACCATAGCTGCAGCCTCTCGAGTTTGGCACCATGCAGGTGAGCGATGTCTAAGGGCTCCTCCTCCTCAAACTACCCAATCTCTCCTGACAGTTCATTGGAGAAATGACTAGGGCATGGTGACGGCACAATCCGGTGGGGCCAGCCTTGGCGACAGGTGCACAGCACCAGCACCATTGCCATCTTCGGGTGCCATGCAGCTGAGCAGCGTGCCAGGGTCCCAATTCCCCATGACTCCTGAAAGCCTTTCACACCGAAAATAGGGCCTGGCAACCAGAAAAAGGGCTTGGGCCCACCTTGGCGACTCGGCGGGCGGCTTCGCGCAGTGCAGCGACTGGCCCCTCCAGCTCTTCGCTGACGCGCGGTGCTGCATCGCTCTTCTCGCGCCAAACCAGGCACGCCACCAGTGCTACTGCTTGCTCCGGCTTCAGATCCTGCATCACATACCCAGCACAAACACTTCAATTTCTCCTGCACTTCTCACATCATAGCCAGTCGATGGACTCTGATCTGTCTCGTACCGCCTACAGCACCCAAAAGCTGCTGGGTGTCAGACATGATTCTCATGCAGACAACAGTGTGCACAAATCCCATACAGCTTCCCAACTATGCCATCACATCCCGAGTGAGTTCCTTCGGGTTCATGCAATCTAAGTACCCAAGAACATTCTCAGGTATCGTCAGAGGACAGCTGACGGCGAAACAACCATATATGTGGAGCTGCTTGTGGAGGCCAGGTGCCCCTAGATGCATCAAACAGCAGTGTAATGGCACTTGACGCTCAATAGGCGCCTCCCACATGACAGTTTGCCGTCCCTGGCAGGACAAAAGTGGCAGGTTCTGGTGGAAGAACACGCCTTGAAGCCCGAGTTGAAGATGAGCTCAGTGAGCACGAGCTCGTCGGCGCTCTGGATGGTGGCCGCCACACGCCCCTTGAGCGTCACCACGCCATCCTCGTCCACATACCTGCTCACCCCATATCACACAATTGTTCAAGATCTCCGAAGGCGTCGTCTCTGACACGATCCCATTCAAGTATTCCAGTGTCCGCTGCCAGATTGCTAACAGAGTTCAACAATGTCGCTTGATACTGGTGCGGCCGTGATAGCTTGCAAAGATCTCTTGAATGCAGAACTTCTGAGATACCCCACCGTCAGTATTGGCTGGCCAATCTTACTTCTTTCCTGTCCCGTAGGACCTCTCGACATGGGGGTTCAGCTTCTTTCCCGTCGATAGGTCGATATGACACCAAGGAGAACATGAGGCGGCCAGGTAATCCTGAGGAAAAGATAATAGAAGGGCGGCACAGACAGAGTACTGCAGGTGATGCAGATAGGAGCACTGCGCACCCCAGCCGGCGCAGCACTCTTCTCCGTGCCTTGAGCTCCTGCTGCAGGATGAGGCTGGCCGCGCTCTTTGCCTTCCTCTTCGCCACGCGCACCTGCGACGCCAGCGCCTGCGCGGCAAAGCCCCCAGGTGATATTTCAGACCCCTTTTGCATCATTGTGACAACGCGACCCTTTCCAGGAATTCAAGGGGATGAAGCATGGGACTCAAAATGCTCTCCTGGGCACTCCTTCATGCCATTTTGTGAGGAAACGTTTTGAGCATCCTCCCTGTCATGTGCTCAAATCTGATACGCCTAAAAATGCGTCCAGAAAGGACACATTGCCAGGCCTTGAGGAGGCAGCAAAAGCTCTCTTTTCCGCTCTGCTTTGTGAGGATGATGGAACTCAGTACAAGCTTGCACCTGCTTCCTGTCCCATGCAGCCAGGCGGTCTTCCAAGTCCGGTGCGCTAGCCAGCGAATGCTTGCTCAGCAGGCCCTCCACATTTTCCAGCTTCCTGTCAAGGCAAGATGAGGGACTCAATTTCAACGACTCTGGCTTTGGTCAAGCTCCCAAGAAATGATCATGCTGAAAACAGCCCGTCCATATTATGCCCCATTGCTGATCAGCACTGACCATTGCTGGTCTGTAGCCTGACTGGTTGGGAACGCAGATGCCTGTAATGTTGTGTGGCAAGGTTGCTAGACCACAGCTGGTATTTAAGCATGCAGGTTGCCAACAGCGCGCACCTCTGTGCCTTGCGGTAGGTGGGGTCGTCCACGGACATGTCCTCCTCCGCACTCAGCAGCGGCAACCCCTTGGGATACCTGCGCTCCACCTCCCCTACGGCCTGCACTTATCACAGCTACAGTAAAGATTGGAGTATACGGCACCCCAAAATATTCTACACACGGCGAGAATTGTGCGCACGATGCAGCAGGCAACAAGAAACTTGCGCTTTCATGAGCAGAGAGCTCGAAATGCATTACACACATATTCAAAGGGAGCCGTTCAAGATGCACTGGAACTGAGCTCTTCTCCTGCACAACCAGTGAAGGAGGTAGAACCTTTTCCAGGGTTACATTGCAGCCTTTATGACATGTTCTCAGTGACCGCATACATATCCTATTTGCTGTCGACCAGAGAAAGAGTAATCCTCAACATGCACGTGCAGAGCTGCAATTTATTGGAATCCGGCGGAGAGGAGCTGCGTGGTTTCAAAGCGGGTTATGAGCGAAAGGAGGGCAGAAATAGGCGTGCCTTGAGGGCAAGGGTGCGGGCGTCTGGCGGGCGCAGGTCTTTGGGGACGTAGATGCGCACGCTGCTGAAGGCCGCCAGCTCGCCCAGCTGCACCGGCACCACGCACGCCACGCCGCCCGACCGCGCACCCACCAACACCGGCCGCCTGCGCGCACGCAACCCACCCTTGATTTGAAATTCAGCACTATATAGAGTTCCGCATTTCCAGAACTAAAAATCCTACACCATAACCCTAAAAATGTAGGGTATTCCGCTTTTAGAACCCTGAACCCTATGTAGATTATAGGATTTATTTTATTATATTAAATAAATTCAGCTGTTTAGGAATGCTTTTCACGCTAGATGATTCTGCTTAATTGTGAGGCTGCTCAATCAACATGTCAATCGAGGCGTCAGCGCAACTAACGAGCTTGGTGCAATTACTTGCCGAGCTCCCACTCTCCTAAAGAAATGAAAGCAGAGCTCCCGCAATAGTGGTACTGTTGCAGAACACTGAGGAACCCTTGGTCTTTCTGTCACAACTGTCAGTGCAGAGCGGGTGTGCAGGTGTGTGTCTGCTGCAAAGGAGGCACCTTTTGGGTCCGTGGCCCGGCACAGAGTCCTCTGCGCAATTAGCGAGCACGTCAACAATGTAGCGCGCCCCTTTCTTGCTGCTGCTCCCTGACTTGGCTTCTGCCTCTCCGGCGTCGGCCTTGCCCTGGCGCTCAAAATTGATAACGGCCGCCCATACTGCCAACCCCTCACCCCTCCCGCTGGTGGATGCCACTCCGTTCGTCTGCATGCACATGCACCAGGTATTATGATATTTACTTATTTGCTGTTGCACCTTGATGAAATCCAAGCAAGAGGTTCAGCCAATCATTGCTCACATTCTGCCAGTGCAAGCACAGGGCTGCTCATCCGAATGGTTGACAGGGCTGCCAATCAAGTTGGGCCATGCAAGAGGAAAGCTGGGCACCAGACGTGTAAAAAGAAATCCAGGATTTAGAAAGGGTAAATTGAGTGCGCACCCTGTCAGATGCAGCGTCAGCGTCAGCTCCGGCACCGGCGGGGGCTGCGGCGGCTGGGGCCTCCGGCTGAGTCAGCACGCTGACGAGGCGGCCCGGCTGCAGGAAGGGCAGCGCATAGCGCGGACGCATGACGATCTCGCGCATGTCGCCCCTGCACTGCGCCTGCTGCTCCAACAACGCTGCGTACTGCGCCACAGATTCCTCTTCCTCCACCACTACCGCGTCCCTCTCCTCCTGTTTGGGCGCATACGCATTCAGAATAGCGCTTCACGGCAGCATTTCCCTGATGAGTAAAAGAGAGGTTCTGCGCCAAATGCGGATAGGAAAAACCAGCACTTGACAAGTCTCGGGGACATGTTGCACGGAGACTCGCACTTCATAACCTTCCATTGAAAGTGCAAGTTCAGGTTTTTGCCGGTATTTCAATGGCAGTTTATTATACCCTGGCATTGGAGCACCGGCGTAAACATGGAAGCAGCACACTCTATGGAAGGCTACGACGCACAAGTCCCCTGAGGAGGAAAGTTTTGCATATTGGCACACTTGGAAGACAGAGAAAGGCAACGTAAGAAAATGCAAATAAATGGGGGGGAGCCCGTGAGAGATACCAATGGAACAACCTTCAGCTGTGCAATAGCTGGATCCCGCCGTGACCGTCAAACTTCCTGAGTCACACAACACCTGACAGTGTGTCTCTGCAGCACATTGGCTGCTTAGCAAGCGCGCACCTGGAGGGCGGCGATGCGCGCGCGGAGGGCTGGCAGGGAGCGCTCGGTCTGGAACTGGCGGAAGGACTGTCGCAGCAGCGCCTCGGGCTCCAGGGCCTCGCTTAGCAGCAGGTTGAGCAGTATGGTGTGGCTCAGGTGGAACTCGCTGTGCAGCGTGTCCGGCGCACCCTGCACCATGCTCTTTGCCACCGCCGGCTCCATGCGCGTGTCCAGCATCAGCATCACGATGCCTGCGCGCAGCCATTTAAAACATTCTACACCAATTTATATAATGTTGAGAAAGTCGGTGAGAAAGTTGGTATTTTGCGCGGCTTCGCTGCATTGACGCTGGACAACTTGAGAAACAATTTGAAAGAATACTCCTTGCATTTTGCAGGAAAGGTTGGAGTTGCGTGGATGTGCCGTCGCAAGAACTTCCAGTAAAGGGCAGAACAGGTGTAGGTCATGACGACCATTGTCAACATTCAACCACTGCCGGAATGCGCATGTACCCAGGCAATCAATTGCCCCACACATAGACCTTTATTTAGGGTTTGCAGGATATCAATCTCCCCTTTTACAAACCCTGAAACCTAACAATAGGCCCACCTCGATCGTCAAGGCCACGGCGTCCGGCGCGGCCGCTCATCTGAATGTACTCGCCCGAGGAGAGCCATCGAAAGCCGCCGCCGTCAAACTTGCGCGCGTTGGTGAATACCACCGTCTTGGCCGGCATGTTCAGGCCCGTCGAGAAGGTCTCGGTCGCAAACAGCACCTACAAAGCAGCAACAGCTGTCCATCTCAGCTGGCTTGACTATCATGTATGCAGATTACAGCATTTGATACAACGTGCATCTGCAACACCCTGCCTGTGTCAGCACTGCTCCATCTGCAACACGATATTACAGCTGCACAATAGCCAGATAATAAGGGGTGTCGTTCAATTGACCATCAAAACAGATTTTCCCAGAAATTCTGGTGCCAAGTTGGGTTGTGCATGCAGGCCACTCACCTTGAGAAGGTTCTCCTGGAACATGATCTCAATGACCTCCTTGAGGATGGGCAGCAGCCCCGAGTGGTGCACCCCGATGCCCCGCTTCAGCATCGGCAGCAGCGCTCCCACCTGTGCAGTATCACAACTATCTCAACGCTGGTTCTTTCTATATATTGGGCCTTTAGTACATGCTCTCTGCCTGCCACCACACCATCAATTCTAGTCCGGGTGATCTCAAATGAAATCCTTCATCTAGCACCTTCGTATGCATGGATGCGTGCGTCATGGTCAAACTGGGCTCCTGGACGGGAAAATTTGTGGTACTATTGCTGCAGATTAGGTTCACTGTGAACGCAGTCCTTCCTCTCATTTTTGATAGTCGCCTGTCTTGCTGTCTGCTTCATCTCTCTCCTCCAAATAACGACAGAGATCTCTGCAAGAAGAAACACGAGCAGCACTTCCCTGGTAATGTCCACCAAAGCTAATCTAATTGTCAAAACCTACCCTAAACCCCAAACTTTAACACCAAATCCAACATTCAAATGAAAATCCTATGCGCACCTGCGGCAGGCGGCGGTCGTCTTCGGAGAGGCAGTCGATGGCGTTCCAAAAGATTCCTTCCACCAGCTTCTGCTCCGCCTCGTCATTCAGGTCCAGCGGCGCCATCTGGAGCGCCAGCGCCTCACACTCCTTCTTGCTGAAGCTGAACACTATCACCTGCGCACGCACTCGCAGCCGCACATCACATAACACTCTATTAAACATCTTACTGCCTGCAAATGCGTCGGACGGGTTGTGCCCTAAAATGATGTCAACAGTATCAACCAGGTTGGACAGCTCTTCTTGTCAATTTGCTGAATAAGGGATTGGTGATGCTCACCGGGTCAAAATTACGCTGCATGATCATCTTGACCAGCTTAAAAATGTCTGACTCCTCTTCCTTCTTGCCATTCACACCGCCCTTTTTGCCTCCCTTCTTGCCGCCTGCACCAGATCAAACAATCATGACACTGTAAAAATACCAGAGAGGCATCTCTTTGAGGGGGTGCCAATGCACCAGCTTTCTTGCAGTGCTTGCAAGGAAAGCCCCAGAGTTCATTACCCACAGCACACTGATAGACAGGGGTGCCTGTGCTGGTTGCGCAAGGGGCGGCAAGCCCTCTCACCAAAGAATGCCGCCGCCTTCAGCGGTGTGCCACAATCTATGTTCACAGAGCTAGTGTGTTTGCGCACCGCCGTCTGCTGCGGTTTCGGCCAGCGCGGCAACGGCTTTCTGGAAGTTGTCTTCGCGGAAGGTGCCGCGGTCGTCCACGACCATAAAGAGGCCGTCGCCGCCCGTGGGGAATACAAAGTGCTGCAGCGGCGTCGGCCGGTAGTCCGTGTACACCACGTGGCAGGGCGACCTGCACAAACGCCACTCAAAATTGCTCTTTGCTCTCGATGATAGTCCACGTACAATCTCACAGCTCACCAGCTCAGTGGTGACTCACCAGTGATGACTCACCCAGCTCATCCTGAAAACAACAGGTACTGCAACTTGAAGACAACAGCAACTAAAAGTGTGACAGCGCGCTGTAATGCAGACACTAAGCACGCTCATGAGAGATTCTGCAATTGTAGTCTCCATTACAGCTGTAAAGATGTTCAGGAGCTAACTTTGCGGCTCACCCGTGGGTCTTGGCGATCCACTGCGCAAATTCGAGGGCGTTGGGGATCGTGGCGGAGAGGAAGGCGAATCGCACGGTGGGTGGCGCCAGCACGATGGACTCCTCCCACACCACTCCGCGCTCACGGTCGCGCAGGTAGTGGATCTCATCGTACACCACCAGCGCAGCCTGCAGCCGCCATGATAATAATATATTGCTTCACTCTATTCCATTCCGTGCGTCACAACCGCGGTCTATGACAGCCTTCCAACCTGGTCTGTCTTGCAGCCACCCTACCTATTGCAATGGAAACAAGCGCTGGCAGACCAGGGTCTTTCCCTTTGTTTTGTCGAGCTTTGCCACATGCTGCTCAGGCCTAGGAAAATGCAGACATGTCTGCAAATTGAGAGCCAGAGTCGAGAGAAAGGGCTGCCTCACAACTGAACATCAATAGCCTAATGCAATGAATACCTTAGCAAAGAGGACTGCATGACCAAATTGAGTCTAGCATAAACATTGCCTGGGATGGACTGAAAAGTACGTCCACTCCCAAGCGCACGGCACAACCTCCGCAGTATTCTACACGGCCACACTGCGCACAGACATCAGTTGCTTGAACTAGGATGTCTTGAAAACGCACCTCACGGACGATTTCGCTGCCGTTGTAGAGCATGGAGCGCAGAATCTCGGTGGTCATGACAAGGCAGCTGGCGTTGGGGTTGATGGTCACGTCCCCAGTCATGAGGCCCACGTCCTGGAACTCCTCATGGAACTCCCGGTATTTCTGCAGGGCACCCACAAGATAATGAGCCCCCAGTGCCCGTCAGGAGCCAGCGGTTTAGGGTCTTACATGGCAGGGCATTCATACATGCCTTTTTGTACCAAAACATTTGACTTCTATGTCCAAGACATGCTGTTTCCAAATCGTACCTGGTTGCTAAGGGCCTTCAGTGGTGAGGTGTAGATAACCCTCTGGTTGTCCCTGCATTAAAGCCCCACCAACGAATTCAAGATGGCGGACAATGCATTGCACGTTTGGCATCTTGTTCTGCACGTGAGCACAGCTGCAGGGCAAGCGCTTAGCGGGAAGTGCAACGGCTGTAACCTGAGCCCCATTGCGCAGCAGTACTGCGCAATGACAGTCTTCCCAGCGGAGGTGTGGGCCGCCACAAGGACAGAATCACCTGAAAAGCAGGACACAAGCGTGATGATAGCTCCTCAATGCGTAAAAGTAAAATCAGTACCACCTGCCAGGGACTGGCTTGCACAGAAGCACAGCTCATATCAGAAGCAGATTGTTCATGACAGCTCAGGATGCAGCCACCGACACCAAATGCGCACCTGCTTCCAGGCAGTTGATGGCTGTGCGCTGGAAGGGGTCCAGGGTAAAGGGGAACTGCTTGGCTGCTGGTCCAGGCCTTGCTGGGGGTGGCTGGGAATTCGGGGTCTTTGCATCCTCGGGCCATGCCACTGCGTGAGTGCATGTTTTGCCGTCTATTTCAATGAAGTTACTGCCTCCCTCGGGAGTGTACTGTGGCACATCTCCCAGCTTGAGCTGCTTGCTGGGACCCGAGACATCGTTGCTGTTGTCTCTTCCTCTCTTGTTGCTGCGATCGTCCTTCACCATTATATGTAGTCAGGTAAACTAGTACAAATGGTAGCCGACGCTACGCATCCATCCTGCTTTTAGCTTGTTCTGAGTCCTAGTAAATATTGCAGATCGAACTGCAGCAGCTGGGTGAAATGCTAGACTTAACTTCGTACGATCAAATATACAATAAAAATATCACTGGCGATAAAAGGCCTTCCACCTGCACATCAGCTGCTACACAATTGCTTCCGGAAGTACTCCATTTATGCTGCAGGAACGCCGGGCGGCAGCCGCACTGAGCTGGCGCCAAAAGTGTGAGTTGTGCGTCACTCTGGGATCAAGACCAGAATTAAACTTTCACTGTACGCAAGATTGATGCGATATTGAAGCTGTACAACGTCGATCCTCGACCATCGTCGACTGGGTGTTTGCAGATCTCACAGTTGCAGATCCAGACATCCTGGCGAGTCTATGCTTTCACCAGGTATTGACTCAAGCTAAGAAACAACTTTAACATGTAGGAAAGTCAATTTCCAATTTAATACTGGGCATCTTACGCTCACATCATCCACAGGCTTGTGCAAGTGGGTTCCTGATGGGACCACTCGACCTTTGGACGTGTTGAGATCAAAGTGAGGGTGTTGCCTAGGTGCATGCTCTGCTGAGGCATAGCTCATTAAGGAGGCTCGGAAGTGGACGTATCGTCTTTTCAATTGCGCCATACCCCGACAGGAGGAGAAGTCACTCTTCAGGCACTCAGTTGGCCTCAATAGGCAGAATGACGAGCCCTGGTGAGCTCTTGGATGCCAGCTGGCAGTCTCTGGACTGCCCATCGTCAGAGCTGCGCCTGGAGTTCACCCTCCCCACAGGACAGTCGTTCAGGTGGCGGAAGACTGGTCCTCAGGAATACACCGGAGTCATCCAGCAGCGCGTGGTGAGTAGCCCCCTTTTTCTCTCCTTCCCACCTTACTTTTCACTTCTGAGCGTTAGTTTCAAGATATTCTTCCTTGCCTTGCTCATGGTTCTCGGTATCTGCACTGCTGTTCAGCTCAGCGCGCCAAACCAGCCCAGTCTGCTGCATGGAACTGAACCTGTGCCTGCACCATGCGCAGGTGCAGATGCGGCAGGAGGAAGACGATGTCCTGTTCAGAGTGCTGGCGAGGGGTGATGGGGCACTACCGGGCGAGGATGCGGCCGCGCTGCATGACTACTTCAATCTGGGCAGCCGCATGGCTGACCTGTCTGCGCACTGGGCCGATCGTGACCCCCGCTTCCGCAACATCCACCCCTACTTCCCAGGTGCGCCCAGACTGCTGCCCCTAGTGTGCTTCTTGCCAGAACCTTCAGAACTTGTCTAGTGCAGGCAGGAAAATGTTGCATGGCTACAGTACCCAATGAGGCGCACAAAGCATGCCGTCTACACTTGCTCTAGTGATCGGCACTTGCTTTAGCATGTAGGCTGTCTACCTTGTTTCTAAGACTGCGTGGTGGTTCATGGTAGGGGAGGCAAATGTGATGAACGGCCCTGCAGGTGCCAGGGTGCTGAGGCAGGACCCGGTGGAGTGCCTGTTCCAGTTTGTGTGCTCCTCCAACAACCACATCTCGCGCATCCACGGCATGGTCGAGCGCCTCTGCCGCACCTATGGCACGCCCCTGCCCGTCGTGGTTGATGCTGACGCAGCGGCCTGCCCTCAGGTAGCTTGCCAGATCTTGGAACAAAGCTGAATTTGGGCTCAGAGCAATCCGCTCAAAATTGACTGGCTGACCGCACGGTGAGCTTTGTCCCTGATTCTTGGCCTTGATGTGCAGGACCTGTCATTCTATGCATTCCCAACGCTGGAGAACCTGGAAGAGGCCACAGATGAGGCGCTGCGAGCTGAGGGCTTTGGCTACAGGTGAACATCGTCCTCCATTTGTGGACTCACCCTGGGACACAAATTGCCCAGACTGATTTGGCATCTAGACTCCCTTTTTCACAAGGGCTGATCATCACACTGAAAACTTGACTGTGTTGTGTTGTTGCTGTGATAAACTCCAGGGCTTACAGGATAGTGCGGCATTGCATGCGTCCCGTTGTATGTGTTCTTACAGCTGGTGACAATTGGGTCCTTTGCAGGGCCAAGTTTATAGTGGGCAGTGTGAAGTTGCTGCTTGAGAAGGAGGGGGGCGGTGCAGCCTGGCTGCAGCAGCTTCGGCAGGTCCCTTACCAGGAAGCATCAGACGCGCTGTGCACGCTGCCAGGTGTCGGGCCCAAGGTGAGACCATTGTTTGCTGTGCCATATTTGCTCTTTTCTAAACAAACCAATTGCTGCCATTGACCCATGCGCTTGATACAGTGGATTCTCTGTGCCTTAGGCCCTATCAGCGGATGGGCGGATGGGTGCATGAACCTGATTGGTGCATTGTGGCGTGTACAGGTGGCAGCCTGCGTGTGCCTGTTCTCCCTGGACAAGCATGCGGCCATCCCAGTGGACACCCACGTGTGGCAGCTGGCAACCAGATACTACACCCCCAGCCTCAAAGGTGTGTTGTCCCACCTGCCGCACTGGTGGAAACAACTTCAAAACTTTAGCGCTGACTTCATTGAAGGAAGTTCTGCAGATCTGCAAAGAAGGCAAAGGTTTCATAAAAGGGTCCATATGTTGTGGAGACAAAAGATTTCCTCAGAGGGTCGGATGTACCGATGCTCTGATGTACAAGTGCTCTGTGTATGAAGAAGAAAGGGTTTCAAAAATTATGTCTTGTTGACATGCAGGCAAGACGTTGACCAAGCCGCTGATGGTGGCAGTGGAGGCAGCGCTGCAGGAGCGCTTTGGCAGGCATGCTGGCTGGGCGCACAACACGCTCTTTATTTCCGAGCTGGCCTCGCACCGCCACCTACTTCCTCCACACCTGCAGCCCGGCGGCCGCGCCAAGTCTGGCTCACTGCCCAAAGCCGCCGCCGCAGCCGCCGCACTCGCTGCAAGCGCCGTTGTAGAGGCAGTTCCGGCTCCTCTTGGGCGGGGCAAGCGCACAAAAGCCCGCAGAGTGGCAGAAGTGTACGCTACGGCGGGGCAGGAAGATGTGTGTGTTAAAGATCAGGCGGAGGTCAGCCGGGCAGGAATGGGCAATCATGGGCCCAGCATGCAGAATGAAGCAGCTACAGAGCTGAAAGTCAGAAAGCGCAAGGGAGCAGCAAAGGCGGCGCTTGCTGCCAGCATTCTTGGCAGCGTTTCTGGAGAGGCTGTTGAAGGCCAGCCAGCTGTTAAGCAGGCTCAGGAGTCAGTTGTGCTGGCCGCGTCGGGTAAAGAGCAAAGCAGCATGCCAGAGCGGATGTCTGCAGCGGGTGACTGTTCAGGAGAGGTTGGCAGTGGTCTGTCTCCTGAGGGCGTGAGTGCTGGAGCAGCATTTGCATGCAAGGCTGAGCAGGCGCCTGCGCAGAGGCAGCACTTCAGGGACTGGAAGCGCAGGAGGGCAGGGCCTGCAGCAGAGGAGCCCGGACAGCTGGACCCTGTAGCAAAGCTGATCAAGGCCCAAGCTTCATGAGCTGCTAGGGTGCTGATTGTACTCTGACCATAGTAGTGTAGCAAAAACCTTTGGACGGATTGATGTTCTGAAGAGCAAACAGTACAACAAAGGGTGTAAGAAGGAATGAATGGCTCGTACTGGCTGTAACCTGGTACTGCCAGAATCTTCCCTCGTCCTGCATGCATTGTGGATTACATTAAGGACCTAACACGGGAGAGGACTTCATCTTGCACTTTCCAAAGGGACAACGACCAATTCGCTGTGCAAGTTGTCCGTCTGGGATGGCGAAACTTGTCCAAGTCGCAGCAGCTTTGATCGTCTTTTGCCTTGCATCGCCGAGCCTGCCCGTCTCAGCATCTTCGCTGAGGCAGCTTTTGCAGGACTATGACGACTCAGCTGGAGCAGGCAACTGGAGGATAGCAAATGGCATCGAAGCCGAATGCGGAGGGACCGGGTACCCCACATCGAACTGGGGAGGTCAAACGTACGACCACACTCAACCACCTGTTGCTTCCTTAGCTAACACCTCCTGCACGGTATCTCAGAGCGTTCATCCTGGAAACTACGCAGTTTTTGTTCACAAACGCTGCGAGAATTCTCGTCTAGCCGATCTTCTGAGAGTCCACACGGTGCACATGATGGCCTAGATTTGAACCTGTAGTATTGCAGTGCTGCAGTGAGAATTCTCGTTCATCTTGCAGGCGTCTGCGCCATTTTCGCAGCAACGGCTTCATCATCATCCAGATCAGGATCACAATCAAGTGAGCCCCATGTTCTGATGCACAGTTGCTCTTGCACACTTTGTGACCAATGCACATGTTCTGCTATGTGCACTGCCAAGGAACTGCCCAGCGAGCTGTGCTTTTCTATAATAAACCCAAAGCCTGCATCCATTGTAAACTGGCGTAATTGTGGTTTGACGCTGTGCAGCGTGATTCTGCGTGGCTTCTTTGGAGAGCGGTTCACTACAGACTCTACCTTCACCTTCCGCTTCACTGAGGACAACTACAACAGCTACCGCCGCAACAACTTTCTCTGGACCCCAGCTGCAGCGGCGACGCTCGTCAAGCTGTCGGTGAATTTTGCCGCTTGTCTCCTGTGTTGTGCATGGGTTGCCTGGTTGTCATGCACTCTACTACAGAAGGCAGTACACTTTGGAAGACAATCTGCTTCCCCTCCAAACAGGCTACAAAAATAATGATGCCCAGTCTTGATTGCGTGCATGCAATGCCAGGGCGCTTATTGCGATGCTGATGATAATAATTACGGGAAGAACTTGAGCCCAGCTGGGAATTACGTATGCCAGCTCTCTTGGTGTCTTCACTGTGCCGTTTAGGGTGTTGTCACAACCATAAAAATTAACCCAATAATATTGCTCTGATCTCTTGTGTGTGAGTGCTACCTGCCTGCGCAGGACGGCAACGGCAATTTTGTCACAGTGCAAACAAGCGTGACAGTGAACATCCAGCAGTGGACGATACGGATCTTTGAGGTGCGCTGCTCTGCAGCACTGCCGGTCACACAACATTCTATTGAGGTCATAAAAATGTGAGAGCCCAAATTTAAGTTTGGCAGGAACATCTGTCAGCAGGCCCAAGGCCTTTCCAGTGCAGCCTGCTGTGGGTTTCATGAATGGTTTATGAAGCAGCTGCTCTCTCTCTTGGAATCTCTCAATTAAGCCGCAAAAAGTCCCTTCAATTCCCTGACATGCGGCCTTAGCTATTTTGCTGCAGCAATGGCGCATGTCCCTGCGCCTCAGATCTAACAAGTATGATAATGGGCCTGCAGGTGGTGCGGATTATCGCCAACAGCTGCCCACAGGATGGCGGCTGCTCTGGAGGGGGCTGCGGGCAGGCTGCATGCGGCCAGAGTGACTGCGGAACTGCTGACGCTCCTGGCTTCAGCGGAGGCAACGGTGGTGGCAGCTCTTCTCAGGGTAACAGTGGCGGCTCCTCGGGCACTTCTCAGGGAAACAGCGGTGGTTCCTCGGGCTCTTCTCAGGGGAACAGCGGCGGTTCCTCGGGCTCTTCTCAGGTTAACAGCGGCGGTTCCTCGGGCTCCAATGATTCTGGCGGGGGCGGTGGGGGCTCATCAGATTCTGGGGGTGGCAACTCATCTGGCTCAGGCAACTCAGGTTCAAATGACTATAGTGGGAGATAGGGCTCAGCGACTTACTGTCCAGGAGAGATTGGCGGTCTGCCTGCTGATGGCGTGAGTGATGAAGCATCATTTGAGGCTCAGCATTGCTTAGGGTAACCCTTAACCCAGCAAAGCTTACAAAAATAGGTTATGGAGTGAGACCCCAGCTGATGATGCAGCTGAGCAAAGTTGATGCAAGCATTGAAGCCAAGTTCAAAGCTTCGTCTTAACTTAAGTCTTCAAAGCGGCCTGCTGCCAAGATGTGGAAATGGGTGGAACCATTGTTAAGGTTTTAGTCAGTGATGCAGATTTAATAGGGCATACTCGTAGCCATGCATGCACGACCGCTATGCACCAAAATATGCCAATGTCAGCCCAGGTATATTTTGGGCCAGCAATCTGCGCAAGTATTCCTTTCCACGCATTTATTGTAGTTGCTGTACTGGCTTGGATCATATTGTTGGTCCCTGTGGGCAGCGTCGAGAATGGACGTGAAGAGTGAGATTTGCAACAGGCTAAAGAAAGAGCACCTGATTGCGCTCCATTGTGTCCGCCACTGCACAATCAGCTTCGAGAGTTTGACTGTATGATAGTGCAATTGAGCTATGGTGGAAGATGTGCAACTGCAGGAAGGTGTAGTAAGTTTCTGGTGGTGTGACACCAAGCCGGGGGTGACTGTGTCACACCGTCAACTAATTTTGCACTGTAAACAGGGATCCCTTCGAAAGTAGCTCAGGCGACCTAAGAACAGGTAGGGAAGAGTGTTTACGCAGCGTGGGCCCGGGGACTGCGGTTCAGAGGTTACAAAGCAAGGAGTTTACCAGTGCTGAGTTGCAGAGGAGGGTAGAGGGAAGTAGTAGTAGTTTGGGGGATACAGAGTGCCAGTTTGGATGCAGTCAATGTGCAAAGTGTCTGTCATGTGATAAGCTGTCTCCAAAAGTGAGTGTCAAGTATCAGTGTTCACATGACCGGGGAGACCGGAGAAGCATACAATGCATAGTATGCCATACGCACATGAGGCCTGCCTCTCTTGGGCTGAGGTCCTTCTATAGGTTCAATGGATAAGCTTACATAGCATTGAAACTATACAGATCTGAAAGCCAATGGCTTGAATAGCAATCCAAAGTCCATCTAGAACATTCCCGAGGCATTCTAGAAACATCTAGAACATGCACGGTGAAAGCAAGTTTAAACATGGCATAACAAGGCTAAACGCCATACTGGTGATTTAACGTCACTGAAGAGCCAAGGAGACGCCACAGCTGTGACACTCCCTCTCTTCAAAAGCAAGCTGCGGGGCAAAGGGCGCCACAGCACTAAACGCTAATCATGAACAAAATCATGGCAGTAAAAATGAATACCAGTCTAGCCAACACCCAGTCAATACAGGTCTAATCATTAAACATCCAGTCAACACAGGTCCGATCACCAGACCTTTAAATTTAGTAAAGAGTCACAATCTGATACATCAGTCTTCTTGGTTTCCGAGCTCCTCAGGCGCCACATGCTCCATTTTCAAACTGCGCCATTCAGCTGGCGGCCACCGCTGCAACTGTGCGCGCGCCTGGCCGGTCTGGCCGCACGGGCTGAAGCAATTTTGCTGGCGGCCCTTGCCGCAGCCGTGTTTGCGCCAGGCTTACATTCCCATCAAAACCTGCAGAGTATAAATGCAGTATTGAGATGTGTAAAGCAAACCTGCAGTGTGAGTGCACATAGCTCAGTGAGTTCAGCGGTTTTTTGCATGTTGCTGCATATCTTGTGCCTTTTTCAAATTGCTGCAATTTCGCTGGTGGCTGCTGTTGCAGCCGAGCGCGCGCCTAGCGGGTCCAACCGCGCGCGCTTCGCCATTTTGCTAGCGGCCGCTGTTGGAGCTTCAACATGCTATGGCAGCCTATCTTTGGGTGATATACCGAACTATCGTAGCCACCGTTGTGAAATGTGAACGTGTGAGAGTTTTATGCGTTTTTCTGAACAACTATTGCCCTGACAAGTGAATATTTTATTCAATTTTATTTACACCTAGTGTTTTGGGGTTGGGGTGTCCAAAAATGGACCCCGGTTTTAAGGGTGATCTTGGGCAATTTCGATGTGCTGATCACGCCTATGAAGTCCTAACTTGAAAATTCGACCTCCTTGGCTCTCTATAAGGCCTCAAACATGGTTTCAGGCTAGTATTTGCATAGGGTTGGCTCTAGCTTCTCAAAAGGGGGGCCTATGGCATAGTGGAAAGACTTGCAATGGGACATATACATATAGGGCTTTCATTTGATGC